>Ga0102929_1000553_pt1 | contig 22010 bp, 14 predicted proteins | sample SalPonR1_B_D2_MG_FD_78510 | JGI IMG/M metagenome (GOLD analysis project Ga0102929, IMG submission 78510) | Salt pond soil microbial communities from South San Francisco under conditions of wetland restoration - Salt Pond MetaG R1_B_D2_MG | ecosystem: Environmental > Aquatic > Marine > Intertidal... | reverse complement strand
GAACCGCTGACCTTCTCAAGATGGCGGCCGGGCTGCGCCATGACAAAAGGCCCTTTCGGGGCGATGGTCCCCGAGGACGGTGAGGCCGTGGAACCGGAAATCCTGATCGTGCCCCTCGTGGCGTTTGACCGCTCGGGCGGCAGGCTGGGTTATGGTGGCGGCTTTTACGACCGGACGCTGGAGTTGCTGCGTAGCCGGCGCCCGACCCTGGCCATCGGGTTCGCCTACACGGCTCAGGAAGACACGCAGCTGCCGCTGGAACCCACGGATCAACCCTTGGACATGGTTGTCACGGAACGTGAAATCATGGAATTCACTTCTTCCCGATGAATGGTCGCCGCGGCCGGTCAAGCGCGCCGCGCGTCTGACCGGACACGCCGGTTTCACGCCGTCCGATCAATGATGGCCGGCGGTGCGACGACCCTCAGTCGCCGGACGGTTCGTACCGGGACGCCTTGGCAGCGTCGCGCCGGGCTTCGGGCTTGCCGAGTACCAGCAGCGAGGGCGTCACGATCAGGGTCAGGACGGTCGCCAGGGCGAGCCCGCCGGTTACGGCGGTCGAGAGTTCCGTCCACCATTGGGTCGAGGGCGCGCCATGAGTGATTTCGCGGCTCTGGAAATCGATTGTCAGGGCCAAAACCATCGGCATCAGCCCGAGTATGGTGGTGACGGATGTCAGAACCACCGGACGGAGACGCTGAACCCCGGTGCGGAGTGCCGCTTCCCGAACGCTCATTCCGTCGCGCAGAAACCGGTTGAACGTGTCGATCAGCACGATGTTGTCGTTGACCACGACCCCGGCAAGCGAGATCAAACCGATCCCGCCCATCACCACGCCGAAGGGGCGGTCGGTAACAAGCAGTCCGATCAGAACGCCGGCCACGGAAAACACGATCGCTGTGAATACAACGATCGGCTGATAGAAGCTGTTGAATTGTATCACCAATATGGCGAACATCAGCGCGACCGCCGCGATGAATGCCTTGGTCAGAAAACTTGCCGCGGCCGCCTGCTCCTCGGCTTCTCCGCCAAAGGACCAGTTGACACTGCCGGGCAGGTCGGCCTGTTGCAGCGCGGTATCGAGCGCCTGGACCTGGTCGTTCACCAACGTGCCGGAAGCCACGTTCGCCTCGATCACGGTAACGCGGGTCTGGTCGGTGCGCCGGATCGTCCCCGATCGCGGCGAGGGCATGACTTCGACAAAATTTTCCACCGGCACCAGCCCGGCCGAGGTCGGCACCCTCAGGCTGCGCAGGTTTTCCAGGGTGCGCTCGGTGCCGGGAAACCTGACCCGGATGTCGACCGGTTCGTCGGTATCTTCGGGACGGTAATCCGCAATCTTCACACCCTGCGTCAGAAGCTGGACAGCCTGCCCCAGAAGGCTGACATCGGCGCCAAAACGCGCTGCTTCGGACCTGTCGAGATCAAGCCGCCACTCGACGCCGGGCAGGGGGCGTGTATCGGTGATGTCCGTGAACCCGCCGATCCGGTCCATGATCCGCAGCGTCGTCTCGACCGCGTCGTCGCGGGCTGCATCGGACGCGGCACGGATTTCCAGGCTCACGGGTTTTCCACCGGTCGGTCCGATGTTCTGGGTCTGCACCTGAACATCAATGCCGGCAATGTCGGTCATGCTGTTGCGGATATCCCCGGCGATGGTTTCCGCGCTGCGGCGCGTGTTCCAGTCCGTCAGCTCAAGCTGTATCGTGCCGATCATCTCGGCGTCGGATCGGTTGGCCAGTGTCGAACGGGCGTAGACGGTTTCGATTTCGGCCCGTCCGATCAGGCGGTTTTCGACCCGGCGCACAAGATCATCGCGTTCGTAGATCGAGAAGTTGTCGCGTGAATGTATGTCGACGCGTGCGAAATCCGGTTCGATGGACGGAAAGAAGGTGACCCCGCGGCCATACTCCCCGTAAAGGCCGAAAGCGGCCATCAACAGGGCGAATGTGGTAAGTACAACGGCGAGGGGGCGCGCAAGAGCCAAGTTCAGGAAACGCGCATAAACCCCGGCCGCCCCCTTCAGTTTGCGTGGATCGCCAGATTCGCCAGCGGCGAGTATCGCCTTGGCGCGGGCCGTCTGCGGGCGTCGGCGCCCGATGAGGCCGCCGATGACGGGTACGAAGATCAATGCCATGAACAGCGATGCCGTGAGGGTCAGAAGGACGGTCACAGGCAGGAAAATCATGAATTCACCGGTGACACCGGACCAGAAAAGAAGCGGCACGAAGACCGAAAGCGTGGTCGCGGTGGCGGCGATGATGGGCCATGCCATCCGTTTCGCCGCAGCGGCAAAGGCCTCGCGCGGGGGCATGCCCTCTTCGAGTTTCCGGTCGGCATATTCGACGATGACGATGGCGCCGTCGACCAGCATGCCGACGACGAGTATCAGGGTGAACAGCACGATGATGTTCATCGTGTAACCTATTGCCCAGAGCGCCGCGACACCGGCGAGGAAAGCGCCGGGAATTGCCAGCCCGACAAGCACGGAGGACCGCAGGCCGAGCGCCCAGACAATCACCACCATGACGAGAATCACCGCGGCGATGACGCTGGACTCGAGCTCCGAGAGGATTTCGCGAACCTGCTCACCCTCGTCCTGGGTATATGTGAGGCGGATGCTTTCTGGCCACTCCAGCGACGCCTCCCGGGCCGCCGCGCGCACCGTTTCGACGGTTTCGATGATGTTGGCGCCCGATCGTTTCTTGATCTCCAGGACGAGGGCCGGCTGACCGTCAACGCGCGCGAAACCCTGGGGATCATTGAAACTGCGGCGGAGAACTGCAACGTCCGCGAAGGTCACGACAGTATCGCCGCGTACCTTTATCGGCATTTCCATCACGTCCTCGGCGGACTCGATAAGGCCCGGCACCTTTAGCACCAGCCGGCCCGCCGCAGTGTCGATGGACCCCGCCGCGATAAGCCGGTTGTTGCGGGTGATCTGGGCCACCAGTTCCTCGAAGGACAATTCGTAAGTCTCGAAGATGGTCGGGTCGATCAGCACCTCGAGCATTTCTTCGCGCTTGCCCGCGATATCGACCTCAAGAACGCCCTCAAGGGCCTCGAAACGGTCTTTCAGGTCATTTGCAAGCGTATTCAGTGTTCTTTCGGGGACCGGACCCGACAGGATCGCGGTAAGGATCGGGAAGAGTGCGGTATTGACCTCGTTCACGACCGGATCGGATGCGTCCGCGGGCAGCTCTCCGCGGGCGCGATCAACGGCCTCGCGCACCCGGTCCAGCGCCTCGTCGGAGTCGAATCCGGGCTCGAATTCCAGCGTGACCGAGGCAAATCCCTCGCCGGCCTCGCTGGTCATCTCCTCGAGCCCGGCCAGGGCTGCGAGTTCGGTTTCAAGAGGTTCCACCAGCAAGCGTTCGGAGTCCCGCGGCGCGATCCCCTCCAGGGAGGTCACCACGTGGACGATCGGGATGGGAACCTCCGGCGCGCTTTCCTTCGGAATGACGCGATAGGCGACACTGCCGGTGAACAGGAGGATCACAAGCGTCAGCACCACGAACCGGCTGCGCGAAAAGGCGACGTCGATGAGCCCCTTCACGGTTCTCGTGCTCCGGTGTCGGGCCTTGGGTCGACGGTATCCCCGGCGCGGACAAAACCCTGTCCGACGCTGATGATGCGCGCGGTGCCGGGCAGTCCGGTGACCCACACGCCATTTGTCTGTGCCTTGAGGATCTCGACGGGTTGGAATGCAACGCGGTTCTGTTCATCGACGGTCTTGAGCCCGAGAGCGCCGCTCTCGTCCAGGGCCAGGATCGCAGGTGAGACGAAATGCGCAGCGGTTTCCCCGGTGGGGATTCTCACCTCGACGCTGATGCCGGCGGTGAGCAGGCCATCCGGGTTTGCCACCTCCACCTCGAGTGCGAAGGTCCGGGTGGTGGGATCCGCGGTCGACCCCAGGAAACTGACGGTGCCGGTCCGCCGTTCGCCGGTTATGAAGTGGATATTCGCAGACTGGCCAAGTTCGAGCCGTCCCAGGGATTTCTGGGGCACGCGCGCCTCGATCGTAAGCGGATCGCTGTCCACCACCCGCGCGAGGTCGGTGCCGGCAGTGACGAATTCGCCGGTGTCGATTGCCAGCTCCTCCAGCTGTCCGGCAAAGGGCGCCCGAATTTCCGTGTCGGCGATGGCCTGGCGGGCTGCGGCGAGGGCCGCTTCGGCGGCGGCAAATTCAACCCGTGCGCTGACAACGCGGTCCAGCGTCGTCGCGCCTCTATCCAGCAGGGTTTCGGCATTTTCCAGTTCGCGTCTCGTGCGTGCGAGGTCCGCTTCTGCTCGGCGCAGGTCCGCGGTGCGCTGGCGCGGATCGATCCGGGCGATCAGGTCGTCCGCGGCGACCTTCTGGCCCTTGCGGATCAACACCTCGCGGATGGCGCCTGATGTTTCGGCCCGCACCCTTGTGTCGCGGTCCGGCAGGGCCTGTCCCTCGGCGACGAAGGTCTCGGACACCGGTTCGGCCGTTGACGTTGTCACGGCGACGCTGACAGGTTCACCGACGCGCGCGTCCCGCGTGGCCTGCCCGTCCTCGTCAGGCACGAGCATGCCGCTTGCAAACCAGATCGCGATGATCCCGACAAGCGCAAGGGCGGACCATGCCGAACGATGTGCGCCCGGATCGTCAGCGAATTGTAACGGGTCGTTGGGCATGATGCGGGTCTTTCGGAATCCGGAAAAGCGGAACAGGCGACGGCGCCCCGGTCAAGCGCAAGCGTGGCGGCGGTTGCGTTATGTGGCATGTGCTGGCGCATATCCTTGATCTGAAGCAATCGGACGGGCCTGGCCCGGGTTATTATGCGCGGTTCGTGACACAGGGCAACACCCGCGTCACGCGATCTGGCTGCCCGGAAAAACCGTGATGCGCTTGCTGTTCATAAGGCGATGCGCGGCCGACGGGGCGACCTGCAGCAGGGGGCACATTCGGAACCCGTGCCTGTTATCCGGAAAGGGCTGGAGAATGCCGCCTCAGGGCCCGCAAATTGCCCGATGAGGGAAAGGGTGGTTGAAAGCCGCGCGTCCGGACACCACCTGTTGCTGCAGCGAAACGGCATCAGGCCGCTTCACGCAGGCGGTCAGGAGGATGCCCGAACAGGAGGTATCGTGACCGACAAAATCGTAGCTGAAAACCTTTCCAAGGTGTTCGGGGACGATCCGGGTCAGGCGCTCAAACTGGTCAGGGACGGCAAGACCAAGGATGAAGTCCTTGCCGAGACCGGACAGACAATCGGTGTCCAGTCCATTGATTTCTCCGTTGCGGAGGGCGAGGTCTTCGTCGTCATGGGCCTGTCGGGATCCGGCAAATCGACCCTTGTACGAATGCTCAACCGGCTCATTGACGCGAGTGACGGGAAAATCCTTGTCGATGGCGAGAACCTGCGCGACGCCAATGCCGAAACACTTCGAAAGCTGCGTTTGGAAAAGATCGCGATGGTGTTCCAGCATTTCGCGCTCTTTCCGCACAAATCCGTCCTCGAGAATGTGGAATACGGCCTGAAGATCGCTGGCATCCCGACAAGCGAACGTCGCCGCCGGGCACTTGACGCGCTGGACAAGGTGGGATTGTCGGCATGGGCCGATCGGAAACCATCCGCGCTCTCGGGCGGCATGCAGCAGCGGGTCGGATTGGCACGCGGGCTTGCCGTGGATCCTGAAATCCTGCTCATGGACGAACCCTTCTCGGCGCTCGATCCCCTCATCCGCAAGGACATGCAGACCGAATTGCTTGCGCTGCAGCGTGAACTGAAGAAGACGATCGTGTTCATCACCCACGACCTCGACGAGGCGCTTACCCTGGGTGACCGTATCGCGATCATGAAGGAGGGGCGGTTCGTGCAGGTGGGCACGGCCGAAGAGATCGTCGGCAACCCCGCGGATGATTACGTAGCGGCTTTCACCCAGGATATTGACCGCGCCCGCGTCTTTGATGCCAGCGCGGTCATGAGACCGCCCGAGGCGCTTCAACTCAAGGATGGTGACTTCGCGACCGCGCGGCAGCAACTGGACGAACTGGGCCGGGATGCCCTGCATGTGCTGGATGACGAGGCGTTGTTCGGGGTGATCACCCGCCGGTCAATTGCCGAGGCCGGGCAGCAGGAGGGTGCGTCCTTGCGCGATGCCGTGCGGCGGGACGCCCCGACCGCTGAACCGAGCACGCCGCTGCATGAGCTTTACGACTCCTGCAGTTCCGGGCTTCCGGTCGCGATTACCGATGACCGGGGCCGGTTCGTGGGGGTCGTGCCGCCCGAAGCGGTTTTCCAGCTGCTTGCAAAAGACACCGGCAAGACGCACCGCGGTGATGCGCCTGCGGACGGCGACGACGCAGCAGACGCCCCCGCGATGTCGGCCTGACAGGAGAGTTTTCATGTGGCAACCGTCCGATACATTCGAGATTCCGCTTGATGCATGGGTCGAAACAGCCATCAAGGGGTGGCTTGTCCCGAATTTCCGGGAGGCATTCCAGGCCGTGCAAACCCCTATTTCGTTCGTTCTAGAAGGGCTGGATCTTGGGTTGCAGGCGATCCCGATGCCTGTTTTCGCCATTGCCCTGACTGTTGTCGCCTGGCTTGTGGCAAGCCGGGGGCTGGCGATTTTCACCCTTGTCAGCCTTGCGATCGTCGATCTTATCGGCGTCTGGACCCAGACCATGACGACACTCGCGATGATCCTGACGGCTGTCTTGTTCTGCGCGATCGTCGGTGTGCCCTTGGGTATCGCTGCATCGCGCAGCGACAGGTTCGAGAAGGGCCTCCGGCCTGTTCTGGACATCATGCAGACAATTCCGCCCTTTGTGTATCTGGTTCCGATCGTGATGCTTTTCGGGGTGGGTATGACCCCGGGAATCATCGCAACCATCATTTTCGCCCTGCCGCCGATCATCCGACTGACCAATCTTGGCATCAGGTCCGTTCCCGAGGATCTGATCGAGGCGGCATATGCCTTCGGGTCGTCACCGCGGCAAGTGCTCTGGGAGGTCCAGTTGCCGCTCGCGCTGCGTACCATCATGGCAGGCTTGAACCAGACCCTCATGCTGGCGCTGTCGATGGCAGTCATCGCGGCACTCATCGGCGCTGGCGGTCTGGGTCTGACAGTTTATACCGGCCTTGGCAGGCTGGATGTCGGGGCCGCCACGGAAGGCGGACTGGGCATCGTGCTGCTGGCCATGATCCTTGACAGGATCACCCAGGCGCTCGGCTCGGACGCGCCCAGCAGGACACCGGGATTGCTGGAGACGCTTAAATCGTTCTTCAGCAAACGGGCACCGGCAACGTCACCCACGTGACGCGACGGCGTGCCCGTCACACAGAAGCGAAAGCGGCCATGCGCTGCCGGGATTGGCCGCGGAGGCGCTTCCGGTGCCACGGCACCGAAGCGGCGTTGCACAAAATGACGGAGGACTTTCGACATGATGGACAAGAAAGCGATCCTGAAACTCACAACCGGCGCGGCGGTTGCCGCCATGACGGCATTGCCCACGGCCACCGTTGCCCAGGACAAGATGCCCGGCGAGGGCGTGACGATCGACATGGCCCGCGCAAGCTGGGATACCGGCTGGTGGCAGGCAGAAGTCTACAGTCAGATGCTTCAGGAGCTGGGCTACGACGTCTCCCGCATCACGACGCTGGACAATCCGCCCTTCTACCAGACAGTCGCGCAGGGCGATATCGACCTGTGGGTCAACGGCTGGTTCCCGCTGCACAACTCTTACGAGGACGCGTTCAGCCAAGGCGCGGAGAAGGTCGGTTACGTGGCCAAGGGCGGCGCGCTTCAGGGTTACCTGATCGACCGGAAAACAGCCGAGGAGCATGACATCAACCATGTCTCCGACCTGACCAGGGACGATATCCAGACACTCTTCGACGCCAATGGCGATGGCAAGGCGGATCTTGTCGCGTGCCCGCCGGGTTGGGGATGTGAAACCGTGATTTCACATCATTTCGAAGCATATGGCTGGAACGACGATTTCAACCCGATCAAGGCCGGTTACTCGGCCTCAATGGCGGATGCGCTTGGCCGCTACGAGAGTGGCCAGCCGATTTTCTTCTACACCTGGACGCCGAACTGGACCGTGGGTGAGTTGCCGCCGGGCGAGGACGTGGTCTGGCTTCAGATGAAAGAGACCGAGCTGCCCGAGGGGCAGGCCCATCTCGCGGACCAGACCACTGTCGAGGACCTCGCCGGTTGCCGGGGCGAACAGCCCTGCGATCTGGGTTGGCCGGCCAACGACATCAGACCGGTGGCCAATTCCGATTTCCTGTCGGAGAATCCGGCAGCCGCAAGACTGTTGCGCGAAGCGAGCATTCCGATTGCCGATATCTTCGACCAGAATGCGAAAATGAACGCCGGCGCGGACAGCCCGGAAGACCTTGAACAACAGGCTTCCAACTGGATCGAGGAGAACCGGGACAAGGTTGACGCATGGCTGAAATCCGCGCGTGAAGCCGCCCATATGTAAGCCCGGCAGGACCGGCGGAGCCGGTCCGACGGTTGTATTTCCCAAGGGCGTCAACCGCGCCATCGGCGATTGTCGGTGGCGCGGTTTGGCCCGGGATTGCACGGGCTCGAAACTCTGGGGTCATTGTTGGAAGCGGCAATGCGGCGTCATCGGTGGCGGCGAATCCCGGCAGGGTTTTCGTGCCGCGCAAGCAAGCCTGGCCACATTCGCGCTGTCCTTGACGCGTTGTGCCGGTCGAACCCCGTCTCTACACTTCGCCATGGCCGCGCCATTTCGTTTCGCGAAGCTTGCGCGGGGTCATGTGATACCGCTCCCTGATCTTGCGCGAGAAATGATTGGGCGTCTTGAATCCGGTCTGATAGGCGATCTGGCTGATCTGCATGCCGGTGTGGCGAAGCAGATAAGCACCACGCCGCACCCGAAGACGCCACAAGTAGTCGATCGGGTTTTCCCCGAACACGCTATTGTAAAGCCTGTTCAGGTGCTGGGGTGACAGGCCCGAAACGCCGGCCAGTGTACCCATCGTGATCGTCCGGCCCAGGTTTTCTTCGATGTGGCGTCGGACAAGCTGCACCTGTGGCTGTATCTCGGCCACCGTTTCCATCAGCTTCCTGCGGGTCAGCAGTTCTTCGAGAACGGCGATACCCAGAGCAGAGCAGAAATCATGCATGTCCGAGTAGATGTCGATGGGCAGGCCGGCGCCGGTCTTGATCAGGGAGGTCGCGGCGGGCGAGACATCCATCAGCCCGCAGAACGGCGCGATCGCAGAAACCTTCTCGACGTCCAGGTTCCCGGAAATATATTGGCACCACAGCACGTTGCACATGCTGGCGGGGCCGTACCTGTATTCCAGCCTGTGCCGCGAGGCCACCAGTGCAATACCGGGCGCGGAAAGGTAAAACACGTCGTCGTCGCACTGGATCTCGACTTGTCCGGTCCGAAGGTAGATCGCTTCGAGCTGGCACCCCGTCATCGGACCGAACTGATCTCCGTCACGATAGGTTGTCTCGCCGAACGTGAATGATGTGCCGGGATCGAGAATCTTCGCGATGGATAACTTTCCGGTCTCCAAGTTTGTCACCATCACATCTGAACGGCCTTGAGCGGGCTGGTTTCGATTTTGTTCCTCGACTATTCAAATCGAGTTTCTCGACCTCGGCAATACCCAGGCTGGTGCCATGAAAGGCGCAATGTTCATTTCAGATAATATTATGGGATCCGGGATACGCGAAAAATATTGATGGCAACCATGTGAGGGGGAACAATTCCGGAAAACGGGAGATATGTTTCGTGAACCTCAGAGAAATGATCCGCGCCGGACATGGTGATGTCAAAGCCGACCTTGTGATCAGTAATGGTAAGTTGATCAACGTGGCCACGGCCGAGATCTATGCCGCCGAGGTCGCCATCAAGGACGGGCACGTTGTCGCGATCGGGGATGTGGAGCATTGCAAGGGACCGGATACGCGATTTCACGATGCGAACGGGCGCTACCTGGCGCCGGGCATGATCGACGGGCACCTGCATGTCGAATGCTCCAAGCTGTCGGTTTCGAGCTTTGCCGAACTCGTGGTGCCTTACGGCACAACCTCTGTCGTGTCGGGCCTGGATCAGATCCTTGTGGTTTCCGGCCTTGAAGGCGTGCGGCACTTCCTGGACGAAGCCAATGCCGGACCAATGACAATCCACTGGGGCGCACCGTGCAAGACACCTTATACAATGCCGCGTTCGACGGTGAATCACTACTTTGGCCCCGATGATCACCGGGCGACCCATGAATGGCCTGAATGCATCGGCATCTGGGAAACGGTACGCGAATTCATCCAGGAAGAAGACGATGACGTTATCGAGGCTTTGGAGATAGCCCGCCGGCACAAGCTTCCGGTCTTTGGATGCTCGCCGATGTGCAAGGGGTCGAAACTGGCGGGATATGCAAGCGCCGGCATCCGGCTTGATCATGAAAGCTACGAGGTGACCGAGGCGCTTGAAAAGATGCGTAACGGGATGTTCATGCTGATCCGCGAAAGCTCGATCAGCCACTTCCTCAACGAGAACATTCAACTGGCAACCAAGTACATTCCCCAGGCTGATCACCGGATCAGCTTCTGCACCGACGATGTGGTGGCCAGCGATGTGCTCAAGCGCGGCCATGTGGACAACATGGTACGTATGGCCATCGCGGCCGGGGTGTCTCCGATGGCCGCAATCCAGATGGCGACGATCAACAGCGCCGTGGCCTGCCAGATCGATCACAAGGTCGGATTGATCGCGCCGGGCCGTCAGGCTGACATCCTGCTGGTGGACAGCCCTGAATCGTTCAATGTCGAGCAGGTCATCGCCAAGGGCCGCTTCGTGGCCAAGGCCAACCGCATGATCGCGCCGGTCGAACGCCCCGCCCGACCCGCCTTTCTGACCGATACGATGAAGGTCGGTGCGGTCGGCGCCGAGGATCTGAAGCTGCGTTCGGACGCTGCGGCGGTCAAGGTTCTGGCGATGAACATGTCCCGGGACGTTCCCTTCGTGCGCAATCGCCGGGATGCCGTGCTGAAGGTTGTCGACGGGGAGATTGCCCCGGATACCGAACAGGACGTCCTCTGCGTTTGCGTTGTCGAACGCTATGGCAAGACAGGTAACCGGCCGGTCGCCTTCGTGTCCGGGTTCGGACTCAAATACGGTGCGATGGCCACGTCAACGGCACCGGATGACAACAACATCGTCTGCGTTGGCACCAATGCCGACGATATGGCGGCCGCTATCAACTGGGTCATCGCGAAGGGCGGCGGACAGGCCTTCGTCAAGGATGGCGGGGTGACGGTTGGCCTGGAGTTGCCGATCGCGGGGATCGTTTCGGATACATCCCCGGCGGAAATGGCGGCGAAGGAAGAGGCGCTCGATGCCGCCGCGAGGGAGGCGGGGTGCGAACTGGATTGGCCGATCATGAACATGTTCGTGCTGTCGATCACCGCGATCCCGGAATACGCGATCACCGATCTTGGCGCCGTGGACTGTGTCGGTCTGAAGATATTCGATCCCGTTCTGGCAGAGCTGGAACTGCAGGACCAAGCGAACTGAAAACAATAGACACCAGGGAGTAAAAAATGAATATTCTCAAGAAGATAACGGCGGCCGCTGCGTTGCTCATCTCGACCAGCGGTATTGCCTTCGCCGAAGCGCCGACCGAACTCGGGGTTGGTTTGATTCTGGCTACCGGCCCCGAGGCGGCATGGGACGCGACGCTGCTGCGCGACATCGACGCCGTGGCCGAAGAAGCCCCGCACGGCCTTGATATCTCGTACAAAAGCATCAACGGTGTCTGGGGCGAGGAGGCCCGCGATGCAATGGAGTTGCTGGCCAGAACCGGCAAATATCAGATCATCTGGGCGCACAGCAGCTATTCCGACCAGGTAAAGGCGCTGCAGGAGAAATACCCGGACATCCTGTTCGTTGTCGTCGGATCGGGCAATGAAGGCTTGGGCGATAATGCCTATTGGGTCTACAAGCGTGTGCATGAACCTTCTTACCTGCTGGGCGTGATGGCAGGCCGCCTGACCGAAAGCGACGTGGTGGGGGTTGTCGGACAGTTCCCGTCCGAGGATGTGAACGACCAGATCAACAGCTTCTTCGCCGGTGCGCGCTCGGTCAATCCGGATGTGACGCGCAAGGTCGCCTTTATTGAGAGCTGGTACGATCCGGCCAAGGCTGAGCAGTTCACCAACGCCCAGATCGCGGCGGGCGCGGATCTGACCTTCCAGCTCGTGGCCAGCTTCGAGACCTGTGAGAAGGCGGAGATCATGTGCTTTGGCAACTATGTCGATCACGGGGCAACCTCGCCCGATTCTGTCGTCGCCAGTGCGCTGATTTCCTGGGAGGAAGACCTGAAATGGATCATCGACGAGTGGTACGATCATGCGGCAAACGACGAGCCGTATGACGGCAACACCGAGGAACACTGGATCTCGATGGCCGAGGGCGGCACTGCGCTGTCGGGCTATCACGCCTATGAAAACAAGCTGTCCCGCGACCTGAAAGACGAGATCAGCAAGCTGTCGGCAAGGATTTCCTCGGACGAATTGGAAATTCCGGTGGACCTGTCACTGCCGATGTCCGACTGATTGCAGTGTGATCCCCGGGGTATTCCCCGGGGGCGCTGCGTGACAGGTTCAGACGCATGAACACTCCGACACTTCAGGCGCGCGGACTCTCCAAGAGCTTCGGACCGGTCCGCGCCAATCACGATATAAGCTTTGAGGTGGAGGCCGGCGAACTCTTGTGCCTGTTCGGAGAGAACGGGGCAGGGAAGTCGACGCTTTCCGCTTGCCTGACCGGGCTCTACCCACCCGACAGCGGGAAAATTCTGCTCAACGGTGAGCGGCTGCGCCTTTCCTCTGCCGCGGATGCGATCCGAAAAGGTATCGGCCTCGTGCACCAGCATTTCGTTCTCGTGCCGGATTTCACCGTGCTGGAAAACATCGTCATAGGCTCGGAACGCGGCGCGATCGTCCGCTATGCCGAGGCCGAGGCCAAGCTGCGCCGGATCTGCGAGACCTACGAGATAGATATCGAGCCGAACGCGCTGGTGGAGGATCTCTCGGTGGGCGAGCAGCAATGGGCGGAATTGCTCAAGGCGCTCTATTTCGACGCGAAGGTGCTGATCCTCGACGAGCCGACCGCGACACTCGATATCGAGAACTCCGCAAAGCTCTTCCGGATCATGGACAAACTCAAGGCGGACGGTGTCGCCCTGATCCTGATTTCGCATTTCCTCGACGAGGTGATGCAGGCGGACAAGGTGGCGGTCCTGCGGCAAGGCGAGATGGTGGGCATCAAGCGGACCTCGGAGACAACGCCCGAGGAACTGACCCGCATGATGGTCGGTCGCGATCTGAAACCGCAGGTTCGGGAGGCGACGCCGGTCGGCGCGCCTCGCCTTGTGCTGGAAAACGTCACCGTCGCAGGGCAGGGCCAGGTTCCCGCGCTCGACTCCGCCACCCTGACCGTCCATTCGGGGGAAATTCTGGGCATCGCCGGCGTTGCGGGCAATGGGCAGAATCCCCTGATGGAAGTGATCGCGGGGGTACGGCGGGCCGTTTCCGGACGCATCTCGCTCGATGGTGTTGATATCGGGGCGATGGATGCCCGGGCCATCAAGGATCTCGGGCTTGGCCACATTCCCGATGACCGGTTCATCCAGGGGCTGGTGCGCGAACTTTCAATCGAGGAGAACCTGATCCTCGGGGATCACAGGGACAGTTTCGCGCGGCGCGGTTTTCTCGATTTTTACAAGATCCGCGAGAACGCCACGAGATTGATCAAGGCGTTCCGAATTTCCGCCCCCTCCCCCGAAACGCTGGTGCGGAACCTGTCCGGCGGGAATGCACAACGGGTCATTCTGGCACGGGAAAAGCGTCTGGCCACCAAGGTACTGCTGGCCAACCAGCCCACGCGGGGCCTGGATGTCGGCGTGATCGAGTATATCTACATGCGCCTGCTGGAAAAACGGGCCGAAGGCGTATCGGTTCTGATCGCGTCGTCGGAACTGGAAGACCTGATGAACCTCTGCGATCGTATCGGCGTGCTGTTCCAGGGGCGCCTGATGGGCATTGTCGAAACCGAGAAGACCACTCTGGAGGAGATCGGCCTTCTGATGGCCGGCCGGCCGCTGGAGGATGCGGCATGATCGAGATCACCCCGCGGTCTTCTGCCGGCTGGAAGGCGATGCTGGCGGCCTATGTGCTGGCGTTGTTTCTGGGTTTGGCCACCTCATCGCTCCTGATCCTGGCGAGCGGCGCAAGCGTTGCCGACGGGTTTGGCGCCTTGTACGAGGGGGCGTTCGGCAGCCGTGATGCGATCATGCAAAGCCTTGTTGCCGCGACACCGCTTGTCTTCACCGGGTTGGCAACGGTCACCGCCTTCCGAGCCGAAATCTGGAGCATCGGGCAGGAGGGGCAGATGTTTGCCGGTGCCATGTGCGGCTACTGGGTCAGCCTCTATCTCGGCGGCACGACGGCGTTGATCGCGGTGCCCGTCATCATCGCCGCCGCGATGATGGGCGGGGCGGGGCTTGGCGGTTTCTGCGGCTGGCTGAAAACCCGGTTCCAGGTCAACGAGATCATTTCGACCGTGATGCTGAACTATATCGTCATCTACCTGCTGTCCTTCCTTCTGGCTGGTGGGCCATGGACGGCAGAAGGATCAACCTCCTATCACCAGACACCGGTTCTGGCGGAGAATTTCCGCCTGCCCCTGCTTCTGGAAGATGTGAAGCTGCATATCGGCTTCGTGCTCGCCCTGATCGCCGCGGCGGCCTGCTGGATCATAATCAGGAAAACCCCTTTGGGGTTCGAGATCCGTGCGCTCGGGTTCAATCCGACCGCCCTCAGGTTCAAGGGCGTCAACGTCGCTCGGACCGTGCTGATCGTCATGTGCCTCAGCGGGGCTCTTTCGGCATTGGCCGGCGTGTCGGAAATCTTCGGCGTCAACTACCGTCTGAGAGGTGATGTCATGACCGGTCTTGGCTTTACCGGGATCATCGTTGGCATGATTGGCGGGCTGAACCCGATCGGTGCCGTGATCGCGGCGCTTCTTTTCGGAGCGTTGGCCAACGGGTCGCTCTACATGAGCGTGCTGTCCGATATCCCCCCCTCGCTCGTGCCGGCCATGCAGGGGATCTTGCTTCTTTTCGTCCTCGGCGCGGCGGTCCTCGTCCGCTACCGGGTCAGGTTCGGGAAACGCGCCGATGTCTGAGTTGCTTTCACCGGAAATCCTGATGTCGATCATGATCGCGTCGATCGGCGTGGCGACCGTTATCCTGCTGGCAGCCCTGGGTGAGCTCGTGACCGAACGTTCGGGTATCTGGAACATGGGTGTCGAAGGCACCATGCTGTCAGGGTGCCTTATCGCCTACCTGGTGATGGCGGGCACCGGCTCGCCGCTCGTTGCCGCCCTGGTCGCGATGGTGGCAGGTCTGGCCGTGGGGGTGCTCATCGGGTTCATGACGATCACCTTGCGGGTGGACCATTTCGTCACCGGGCTGGGTTTCAACCTGTTGGCCAGCGGTCTGACCCTTTTCTGGTTCCGCAGCTATGTCGACGGGGCCAAACCGCCAAGTTACTCGACCATCGACAAGGCGCCAATTCCCGGTCTGTCGGAAATACCCGTGATCGGGCCGATCCTGTTCGACCAGCACGTGCTGACGTATATTGCCTTTCTGGGCGTGCCGGTCATCGCGTTCTTCCTGCGACGCACGGCCTACGGGCTCGAGACGCGCGCGGCCGGCGAGAATCCGCAATTCCTCGAAGCAAAGGGGCTTTCGGTGGCGACCCGCCAGTATAGCGCTGTCTTGTTCGGGTCGGCACTGACCGCACTCGGAGGGGCCTTCCTTCTGCTTGCCTTTGCCGACCAGTTCCGCCCGGATATTTCCGGCGGCCGGGGGTGGCTGGCAATCGTGGCCGTCATTGCAGGCAACTGGCGCCCCGGGCGTACCATGATTGCCGTTCTGATCTTTGCCATCCTCGACAGCGTGGCCGTCCATGCGCAGGGTGTCGGAGTGGATGTTCCTTATCAGTTCTTCCTGATGCTGCCATATGTGGCATCCATACTGTTGCTGGTCATGATCCGAAGCCGGTCCGGCCAGCCTGCCAAACTTGGCGTACCCTACCTGAGACACTAGCCCGGAGGTCATCATGCCCGTTCAAACCTGGACCGAAACCGCCCCCCGCCTGATTGACGTGGCGATGGGGCGGACAATGGCCGAGACCGTCGTGCGTGGCGGCAAGTGGGTCAACGTCTATTCCGGCGAGGTCATCCCGGATACGGACATCGCCATCGCCGCGGGGCGCATTGCCTATGTCGGTCCGGATGCCAGCCACACGGTCGGAGCGCAGACCCGTATCATCGAGGCCGGGGGCCGCTACATGGTGCCCGGGCTGTGCGATGCGCACATGCATGTGGAGAGCGGCATGGTCACCGTCACCGAGTTCGCCCGCGCCGTGATCCCGCACGGCACCACCTCGATGTTCATCGACCCGCACGAGATCGCCAACGTGCTGGGTCTGAAGGGTGTCAAGATCATGCATGACGACGCCGCGGGCCTGCCGATCAATGTGCAGGTGCAGGTGCCCTCCTGCGTGCCTTCCGCGCCGGGACTTGAGAATGCCGGCGCCGAACTTTCGGTCGAGGACGTGGCCGAGGCGCTGAACTGGCCACAGATCTGCGGGCTGGGCGAGATGATGAACTTCCCGGGTGTGGCGATGAATGACCCGAAGATGCTGGGTGAGATCGGTGCAACCCAGAACGCGCACAAGACCGTGGGCGGGCATTATGCGTCCCCCGATCTGGGCCTGATGTTCCACGGCTACGTGGCGGGGGGGCCGGCTGACGACCATGAAGGCACCCGCAAGGAAGATCCGATCGCACGCGTGCGGCAAGGCATGCGCGCCATGCTTCGGCTCGGCTCCGCCTGGTACGACGTTGCAGAGCAGGTCAAGGCGATTACCGAGGACGGAATGGACCCTCGCAATTTCGTGCTGTGCACCGACGACAGCCATTCCGGGACCCTGGTGCGCGACGGGCACATGAACAGGGTGGTGCGGCATGCCGTTGCGCAGGGGCTGAAGCCGGTCACCGCGATTCAGATGGCAACCCTGAACACTGCGCAGCATTTCGGCATGGAGCGCGACATCGGGTCCATCGCGCCGGGGCGGCGGGCGGACATCATCCTCTCGTCGGACCTGCCGTCGCTGCCCGTGGAACTCGTGATCGCCGGGGGCAAGGTCGTGGCCGAAAACGGCGTGCTCAAGGCCGATATCCCGGAGGCGGAGTATCCGGCGTTCTGCCGCAACACCGTCAAGCTGGGCAAGGCCCTCGCGGCTGACGATTTCGACATATTCGCCCCTGAAGGCGCGAAGGAGGTGCGGGCCCGCGTGATCGGCGTGCTTGAGAACCAGGCCCCAACGCGGGCATTGGAAAAGTCCCTCAAGGTCGGGAACGGCCTGGTGCAGATGGATGCGGATGAAGACGTGTGCCAGATCGCCCTGGTCGAACGGCATCGCGGAACGGGTGGCGTGGTCAACGGGTTCGTGTCGGGGTTCGGTTATGACAAGCCTTGTGCGGTGGCCTCCACCGTGGCGCATGACAGCCATCACATGATCGTGGTCGGCACCTCCAAGGAGGACATGGCGGCGGCGGCCAATCATCTCGGCAAGGTCGGCGGCGGTATCACCGTGTTCTCGGAAGGGCGGGAACTGGCGACGGTCGAGCTTCCGATTGCCGGGCTGATGTCGGACGAGCGGGCCGAAGTGGTCGCCCGAAAGGCCGACGCGATGGTCGACGCGATGGGGGCATGTGGCTGCAGACTGAACAACGCCTACATGCAGCACTCGCTTCTGGCACTTGTCGTCATCCCAGAAATCCGCATTTCCGATCTGGGGATCATCGACGTCACGAAATTCGAGAAAGTCGATCTGCTCGTGTGAGTGGGGGCATGCCGGGGGGCGTACGGGTGGCGTCCACAGGCGGCTTGCCGGGCCAGCAGGTAGCCGCTTATGTCGCGAGTGGCGTCTCGCCGTAAAGCCGCCCGGCCACGCGGGATCGGCGCCTCCCGCGCAAAGGGCTGTGGTATCCGATCTCGGAATGCCAACTCGCCGGATGCCAAATGGGAACCGCCCGTACAGGGCCGAAGTGATCGACCGGATCTACCCCGGGCCGCAATCCAACTTCGCATGACGGCCGGACCCTCGATGCCTTGCGCGGCAGGTGTATCGCGCAAAGAAGCCTTATGGGCATCGATCCCCCTGCCGCGATCTGGCGATGTACGGCGCGACGGCACAGGCGCCACGGCGCTTTGGCGCGTCCGGCAAGAAGTTCTCGACTAATCGCTTTCGCGCGGGTTAACGTCCGGACAAAAGAAACCGTGCCGAGGGACAGACACGACGATGACCCGCATGATCCTGCGCCGCCTCCTGTTGGGTGCCGTGACAGTCTGGCTGGTCTCGGTGATCATTTTCGCCGGGGTCGAGATACTGCCCGGCGATGCCTGCACCGCTTTCCTGGAGCGTGAGGCGAAGGGGCAGCTTCTTGCCAATTGCCGGGCTGATCTGGGGCTGGAGCGCCCCGCGGCCCTGCGCTACCTCGATTGGGCCTGGGGCGCCCTGCAGGGCGATCTTGGCGTGTCGGCCGACGGTCAGGAAAGTATTGCCAGCCTCGTGGGATCGCGGCTCAGGAACTCTGCGCTGCTGGCAGCCTGTGCTCTGGCGGTCGGCGTTCCGATGGCCATCGTGCAGGGCGTGATCGCCGGGCTGCGGTGTGACGGACCACTGGATTACGGCATCTCGTCGCTGGCGATCGTGTCGATGACGATCCCCGAATTCGTTTCCGCCACGGTGCTGATCCTCGTGTTCTCGGTATGGCTGGGCTGGGTGCCGGGGATCGTGGTGGCCCCCGCCGACTACCCGGTTTCGGCGTTCTTTCCGGGCATAATCCTGCCGGTGGCGGTTCTTACGCTGCTGATGGTGGCGCACATCCTGCGCATGGTGCGGGCCTCGGTGATCGAGGTCATGGCCAGCGATTACGTGCAGATGGCGCTGTTGCGCGGGGTTCCGTACCGCCGCATCGTGTGGAAACACGCCTTGCCCAATGCGCTTTTGCCGGCGATCAATGTCGTGGCGCTGACGGTGGCCTGGCTTCTGGGCGGCGTGGTGGTGGTCGAGGTCGTATTCAACTATCCCGGCCTCGGTAGGATGACGATCGACGCGATCTCGGATCGCGACCTGCCCGTCGTCCAGGCCATCGCACTGATCGTCGCCTCCGCCTATGTGGGCGTGAACCTTCTGGCCGATCTGCTGTCGCTTGTTCTCAACCCGCGTCTGCGCACTCACACCGCGAGGCGTGCATGACGGCCCCTGACGCGTCCGCCCCCGTTCCGCCGCGCGGCAACAGCCGGACCCGCCGCGCCTGGCTGGTCGTGCGCGCGATGCTGCGCGAGCCGGCCGGCTGGTTCGGGCTGTCCCTCGTGGCCGCGCATCTGCTTCTGGCGATCTTCGCGCCGCTGCTGGTTCCATACAACGCGACTGCCATGGATGCCGGGGCGATCCTTGGGGAACCGTCGATGGCGCATCCGCTGGGCACCGATCACCTGGGCCGCGACATCCTGACCCGCACCATGCTGGGAGGGCGCGAGGCGCTCATCGTTACCGGCATCGGCACCCCCGCGGCGCTGATCTGGGGCGGATTGCTGGGGATCTTCACCGGGCTGGTCGGGGGGCGTTTCGACGAGGTGCTCATGCGTGTCGTCGATGCCTTCCTGTCGCTGCCCTGGATCCTCAAGCTTCTGGTCCTCGTGGTCACCTTCGGCACCACCAACGCGGTTCTGATCCCGACACTCGCATTCTTTTTCGGCATTCCGGTAATACGGGTCGCCCGCGCCGCCACCCATGAAGTCGTGGCGCGCGATTTCATCCAGGCCGCCCGGGCGCGCGGGCACGGGCGGGCCTCGATCATGATGCGCGAACTGCTGCCGAACGTCACCGGCCCGCTGATGGTGGAAGGCGCGATGCGCTGGTCCTGGATGCTGCTGGCCTTCTCGTCCTTGTCTTTCCTGGGCTTCGGCGCCACACCGCCGACACCCGATTGGGGCCTGATGATCTCGGATGGCAGGCTCTACATGACTGTTGCCCTCTGGGGTGTCCTGGGGCCGATGGTTGCGCTGGCGTCGTTGATCATAGGCATAAACCTCGTGGCTGACGCACTGGCGATCGTGATGCGCGTCGACCACTCCAGAAGAGACGAAATCTGACATGGCGATCCCTCCGCTCATCGATATCTCGGGGCTGAGCATCGGCCTGCCTTCACGCCGTGGACGCGACCGTCCCGTCCTGCGTGATGTCAGCCTTCAGGTCTGCCCGGGTGAAAGCGTCGGCATCGTCGGAGAAAGTGGTTCGGGAAAGTCCACACTCGCGCTCGCGGCCCTGGGCTACTTGCGCGGGGCGCTATGCCGTACCGGTGGCGACGTGCGCTTTGACGGCAAGGATGTGTTCGCCCTGCCGGGACCGGCGCTGGAGCGGATGCGCGGCGGCGATCTCGGCCTCATACCGCAGAACTCCGGTCAGGCGCTGACCCCCACCATGCGCGTGGGTCACCAGATTGCGGAGGCATTGCGACTGCATTCCGATACCCCGTCCGAAAAATGCGAGGAACGGGTGCGCGAACTTCTCGAACAGGTGCGCCTTCCCGACGCAAAGGGGTGTGCCGCGCGCTATCCTCACGAACTGTCCGGCGGGCAGCAGCAACGCGTCGCGGTGGCGCTGGCGCTGGCTGGCAACCCCAGGGCGCTGTTGCTGGATGAACCCACGACCGGCCTGGATGTGACCACCCAGGCTCATATCCTGCGGCTGCTGCGCGATATCGCCGCCCAGCGTGACATGGCGATGGTCTATGTCAGCCACGATCTCGGGGCCGTGGCGCAGGTTTGTGAGCGCACGGTGGTGATGTATGCCGGGCAGGTGGTGCTCGAGGGGCCGACGCGCGGCGTGCTGCGTGCGCCCCGCCACCCTTACGCCCGGGGTCTTCTGGCCTCGATCCCGAGGCTCCGCGAAGGCGGACTGCCGCGGGCGCTGGACGGGCGCCCGCCGGGCCCGGGCGAAGCCGGGCCGGGATGTGCCTTCGCTGACCGTTGCGCATTGGCTATCGACGCTTGCCGCGCCGAGGTGCCGCCGCTTGTCGAAACCGATTGCGGCAGCAGGGCGCGCTGCATCCGTCTCGACGCGCTTGACAGCCTACCTGCGGCTCCCGGGCCCCGGCCTGACGACCGCGCGGTCGCAACCGGGACCGGCACTGTCGCCCCGGCTCTCGATATCTCGGGGCTTTGCATCACCTACAACCGCCGGAACCTGATTCAGCGCCTTGCCGGAGCTCCGGTGCCTGTGGCCACGGTGGATGGAATCGATCTTCAGGTGCCGCCGGGCGAGACGCTGGCACTGGTGGGCGAGAGCGGGTCCGGAAAATCCACCATCCTCAAGGCCATCGCCGGGATGCTGGAGCCGGAGGAGGGCAGCATCACCGTCGCCGGGGGCGCGCCTCTGGCAGCCTCCGTGGAACGGCGCGACCCGTCGATGCTGCGCAAGGTCCAGATCGTTTTCCAGAACCCGGACGACAGCCTCAATCCCCGCCACAGCGTGGCCGACATCCTTGCCCAGCCCCTGCGTCTCTACGAGGGTCTGACCGGTGAGGCCCTGCGCACCCGCGCTGCCGACCTGCTCTCGCATGTGCGCCTTGGCGCCCATTACCTGGACCGGCTTCCGGCGCAGCTTTCGGGCGGCGAGAAACAGCGCGTCGCGGTGGCCCGTGCCTTTGCCGCCGACCCCGACCTGGTCCTGTGTGACGAGGTCACATCGGCGCTCGATGTCTCGGTGCAGGCGGCGGTGCTGGATCTGCTGCGCGACCTGCAGGCCCGGCGTGGCACCAGTTATGTGTTTGTCAGTCACGACCTCGCCGTCGTGCGTGCACTGGCGGACCGGGTGGCGGTTCTCTATCAGGGCAGGATATGCGAGAT
>Ga0102929_1000552_pt1 | contig 22015 bp, 19 predicted proteins | sample SalPonR1_B_D2_MG_FD_78510 | JGI IMG/M metagenome (GOLD analysis project Ga0102929, IMG submission 78510) | Salt pond soil microbial communities from South San Francisco under conditions of wetland restoration - Salt Pond MetaG R1_B_D2_MG | ecosystem: Environmental > Aquatic > Marine > Intertidal... | reverse complement strand
GATCGCGCCCGACGGCACCCTCGCCTGACCACCCGCTTCATCTCGGTGGGAATACTCCGGGGGAGGCCCGGCCTGCGGCCGGGACGGGGGCGGAGCCCCCTTTCCTATTCCGCCGCCACCGCCTGCGCCGCCCGCGCCGGCGCCTTCGGGAACGGCACCAGCCGCCCCGCCTCCTCGTCCCAGAGCTTGAGCGTGAAGCTGCGGATCGCCTCGGGCCAGCCGATCGTGCGCATCGGCACGACCTCGCGCAGCGCCCGATGGCACCGGCGCAGCCGGTAGGACGGGATCGCGGGGTTGAAATGGTGGATGTCGTGATAGGCGATGCAGCCCGTTGCGAGATCGAACCACCAGCCGAGATCGAGGCAGGACGACCCTTCGAGCGTCGCCTCCGCGAAGTCGAGCTCCGGCTTGTGGCCCCAGTGCGTGTCCTCGAAATTGTGCTGGAGATAGACGAGGAACACGCCGACTGGCGCGGCGGTCAGAGCCGCGACCAGATAGGCCCAGACGCCCGCCCAGCCGAAGCCACCGTAAAGCGCCAGAACGAATGCGCCGAGCAGCGCGTTGTGGGCCAGAACCCCCTTCCAGAGGCCCGCCTTGATCGTGCTCTTCGGCCAGCGGTAGTGCAGGAAGAACACGAAGATCCCGCCCGCCAGCATCAGGAAGGCGGGATTCCGGTAGATCCGGTAGCCCGCCCGCACCCACCACGGCGCCGCCTGCCATTCGGCCACCGTCATCGTGTGGATCTCGCCGGTCTCGCGGTGGTCGAGGTTGCCCACGTAATAGTGGTGGACGTTGTGATTGTACTGCATCGCCCGGTAGGGCGTGAGCGTGACGAGGGACAACCCGTGACCCGCGAGATCGTTCGCCCGCTTCGTGCGGAACAGCGAATGATGCCCGCAATCGTGTTGCAGGACGTAGAGCCGGACCCCGGCGAGACCCGCGAACATCGCGAGCGGCACGAAGGCCCAGAGATCGGGCCAGGACAGGGCCGCGCCGAAAAGAAGGGCGAAGAAGACGGCGTAGGAGCCGAAATAGCTCGCCGCGGCGATTCGGTCGTCCTTCTCGCAATAGGGCCGGATGAAGGCGCGAATGATCTTCTGGTTGTTCGAGACGCTCAATTCTGCCCCCCACTTCCCACGGGCGACCGCCCTCCAAGGGTCTGACCCCGGAAACCATCTCTAGCGCAGAATCGCTTTGCCTCCAACAGGATGCCGCCACTGGAAGCGCGGCTTCGACGCGGTTAGGGTGCGACTCATGGATACCATGCGCATGAAAGCGGTCTTCGTCTTCGTGGCCGCGCTCGCCTTCGCCTCCGCCCCGCTCTGGTCGGGCGGGTTCGGCGGCTTCGATCCGAGCCGCTACCCGATCCCGCAGGACGACCCGCCGATCCAGCCGGCGGGATACGCCTTCTCGATCTGGGGCCTGATCTACCTCTGGCTCGTCGCGCACGGGGCCTACGGGCTCTTCGCCAGGTCCGACGACCCAGAGTGGGACCGGACCCGCTGGCCGCTCATCGTCTCCCTCGCGCCGGGCGCGGCCTGGATCTCGGTCGCGCAGGCGAGCCCGCTCTGGGCCACTGTCCTGATCTGGCTGATGCTCGCGGGTGCGCTCGCGGCGCTCTTCCTCGCCCCGCGGGACCGCGACCGATGGCTCCTCATCGCGCCCCTCGGCCTCTACGCGGGCTGGCTGACGGCGGCGAGCGTGGTCTCGCTCGGTCTTCTCGGCGCCGGATACGGGGTTGGCGGCGGCGGCTTCGTCTGGGCCTGGATCGGCCTTCTGATCGCGCTCGGCATCGCGCTCACCGTGCAGAGCCTGCGTCCCGCCGCGCCGGAATACGGGTTCGCCGTCGCCTGGGCGCTCATCGCCGTCGCGGTGGCGAACTGGGGCGGGTACATCGGCCTCGCCGGGGCGTCGGGCGTGGGCGCGCTCGTCATGCTGATCACCGCGCTCCAGGGCTTTCGAGGCCGGGCCACCTGAGGCGCCGCGTTCAGTCTTTGCGCGGCCCCTTCGCGAGGTGCTTTCTCAGCTTCGACGGTCCCGGCGCCTTCCTGTCCTTGTACGGGTTCTTCTCCGCCTGGCTTCTGAGCGTCAGCCGGATCGGCGTGCCCGGCATGTCAAAGTCGTCCCGCAACCCATTGACAAGATAACGTGAATAACTCTCTGGCAGCTTGTCGGGGTGCGAGCACATCACGACGAAACCCGGCGGTCGCGTCTTCACCTGCGTCATGTAGCGCATCTTGATCCGCCTGCCCCCTGGCGCCGGCGGCGGATGCGCCTCCAGCATCGCGCCCAGCCACTGGTTGAGCCGCGCGGTCGTGATCCGCCGGTTCCAGATGTCATGCGCCGTCACCACGGCTTGCCGAAGCCGGTCGAGCCCGCGCCCGGTCCTGGCGGACACCGTCACGAGCGGGGCACCGCGCAGTTGCGGCAGGAGCCGCTCGAAGGCCTCGCGCAGAGCCTTGAGCTTGCCCTGCTTGTCGTCCTCGAGATCCCACTTGTTCACCGCCACGACGACCGCGCGCCCCTCGCGCTCGGCCAGATCCGCGATGCGCAGATCCTGGCTCTCGAACGGGATCTCGGCATCGAGAAGCACCACCACCACTTCCGCGAATTTCACCGCGCGGAGCGCGTCGCCCACCGACAGTTTCTCGAGCTTCTCCTGAACCTTGGCCCGTTTCCGCATGCCGGCCGTGTCGTAGACCCGCACGGCCCGGCCGTCCCAGTCCATCGTGACCGAGATCGCGTCGCGGGTGATGCCGGCCTCGGGGCCCGTCAGCATCCGTTCCTCGCCAAGAAGCGTGTTCACCAGCGTCGACTTGCCCGCGTTGGGACGCCCGACGATCGCCACCTGAAGCGGCCGCTGCGGCGCGGTCTCCGTCAATTCGCCGTCCTCGCCGACGTCGAGGTTCATCGCCGGGGCCTGAACCTCGTCGGCCGCCTCCGCCGCGTCGACCATCGGCCTGAGAATGCCCGCGAGCTCGGCCAGCCCCTCGCCGTGTTCTGCGGACAGCCGGAGCGGCTCGTCCAGCCCCAGCGCGTAGGCCTCCAGCACGCCGGCATCGGCGGCGCGGCCCTCGGCCTTGTTGGCGGCAAGGATCACCTTCGCCGACTTGCGCCTCAGGATGTCCGCGAACACCTCGTCCGTCGGCGTCACGCCCACCCGCGCGTCGAGCATGAAGAGGCAGGCGTCCGCCATCTCGACCGCGCGCTCGGTGAGCCGCCGCATCCGTCCCTGAAGGCTGTCGTCGGTCGCCTCCTCGAGTCCCGCAGTGTCGATCACCGTGAAGCGCAGGTCTCCAAGCCGCGCCTCTCCCTCGCGCAGGTCGCGCGTCACGCCCGGCTGATCGTCGACCAGCGCGAGCCGCTTGCCGACCAGTCGGTTGAACAGCGTCGACTTGCCCACATTGGGGCGCCCGACGATGGCGAGTGTGAACGGCATGGCCCCTCCTGTCCGGATCAGGGCGTCGGTCTACACCGCAAAACCCTCACCGGAAAGCGCGAAGCACGCCGTCGTCGGTGACGATGTAGAGAACGCCGCCCGCCACGACCGGCTCGGCACTGGCCCCGCGCGGCAATTCGACGGTGGACAGAAGCTGCCCCGACTGCGGATCGAAGGACCGGATCAACCGGTCGTCAGACGGCACGATCAGCCGGTCGCCCGCGAGCAGCGGCCCGTAGTGCGCGAAGACGTCCTTCCGGCGGCGGGCCCGTTCGTTGGCGAAGAGCGGCAGGTCCTCGGTCCAGACGACCGATCCGTCCGACGCGTCGAGCCGCACGAGCTGGTTCCGATCGGACACGAGGAACACCGACCCGGCGGAAACCTCCACGGGGCTCATCGCGCCGTGATCCGCCGTCCAGACCGTCTGACCCGTCCCGAAGGCGATCGCCGCCGTCCGGCCCGAATGATTTCCCGCGTAGACCTGGCCGCCGGCGATTACCGGGTCGCCGGTGATATCGGAGACCCGCGCGATCACCGTGCCAAGCCGCTCGCCCAGGACGTAGGCCGTCCAGAGCACGGCCCCCGTCCCTGGCGCCGCCGCGACGAGTTCGCCCGACGCGAACGGAAACACCACCGCCTCGCCCGTCGCCGCCGGCGCCGCCCCGCCGATCACGGCCGTGCCGCCCGGCGTCGCCTCCACGCTCCAGGCGACCTCGCCCGTCGCGTTGTCGATGGCCCATCCGCGGCCGTCGCGGCCCGATACGTAGACTTCGCCGCCAAGCACCGTCGGCGCCCCGGTGGCCGCGGCGGAGAGATCCTGCGACCAGATGACGCCGCCGGACGCCGCGTCGAGCGCCGAAAGCCGCCCGAAGCCCGTCGTGACGTAAAGCCTCCCGCCCGAGACGGCGAGCCCGCCACCCGATGCGTCGTCCGCCCGGTCCTCGGCCGGCGTCAGGCTGGCCGTCCACAGAAGCTGCCCGCCGGTCGATACCGCCGACACCCGCGACCGGCTGTCGAGCGTGAAGACCCGGCCCTCGGCGACGACGGGAGACGCGGTGATCCGGTGGCCGCGGCTGTTGCCGGCGCCGATGTCGACCGACCAGACCGGCGTCGTGGCGCGCCCGAGCGCGGGGTTCTGGATGTCGTGATCCGGCGCACCCGCCTTGTGCGTCCAGGCCGCGTTCGACACTTGCGGCGGCGGGCTGAACGGCAGGTCGCGGTCAGCGGTTTCGGCCGGGGGGCGCAGATCGAGCCGTTCGCCCGTCAGGATCAGCTCCCGCTCGCCGCAGGCAACCAGAAAGAGGGCGCATGCACACGCCCCCGCCAAGGATCGTCGCAGCCGTGACACGTCCCCTCGTCCCCCTTCTGCCCGCAAGGCGTTTTCGCCCGTTCTTCGCCTCAGGACGCGTCGACCGACCCGCCCAGTGCCACAATCAACTGCAGGGTTCGCCGAAGCAAGCCTTCGCTTGCATCCGCGTCTCCGGCGAGCCCGGTGAGTATCTCGAGCGCCGCATCCCGGTCGCCCGCCTCGACATGCGCGAGCGCCGTCTGTTCGAGCGCGAGCGGACGGAAGGTGTGCCCCGGCGAAGTGAGAGGTTCAAGCATGGCGATCCGCTCGGCCGGCGGAACCTCGCCGGCGCCGATCATCGCAGCCTTCAGCGCCGCGAGATCGCGGTAGATCTGCGGCACCGTCGCATCGGTGGTGAGCGCCACCAGATCCTCGTAGGCCGCCGGCTCGCCGTCCGCTTCGATGGCCTGCGTCGCCGTCAGAAGCGAGATAACGGCATCGGCCGGCGCATCGGTTCGGAGGCTTTCCAGGGCCGCGAGGCGTGCCCTTGGATCCTCTGCCTCGACGGCTGCGAGGATCGCGTCGCCCCGCGCCTGCGCCTCCGCCCGCGCGTCGGCCTTGCGCCACTCGTTCCAGGCCGCGCCCGCGACGGTCAGAACCACAATCGTTATGCCGATCCAGGCATAGCGCCGGAACAGGGTGAAGAGGCGGTCGCGCCGGACTTCCTCGGTCACTTCGTTGATGAAACTGTCTTGGTTGGCCACGCCGCGCCTCCGTCGTTTCCGGCCCTATACATCCTGTGGACAAGCGTTGCAAAGACCACGCACGACAGATCTGCGGGCGACATCTTGCAGGTGCAGCGAGAAAAGACTAATCTGAACTGATCAGTTTAGCGTAATGGGAGGCAGAAAAGCTTACCCGGCGCGCAGCCGTGCGTGGCGCATGGCCGAAATGCAGACCCGCCTCGCGGGGGAGAACCGACAAGACATGAAACGTGTGTTTTCGATCCTGTTGGCGGCCATCGTCGTCGTGACCCTCTACATGCTCGTCTTCGAGCGCGAGGCGGTCCTCGCTCTGGCTGCGGGGGACGACCGGGCCCAGGCCGCGAGCGATGCCGCGCCGGTACCCGAAGCCGCGACGCTCGACGTCGCCGCCGCGATCGAGGTGGTGGCGATGCGCTCGTCGGCCTCGGTCATCGACCGCGCCGTTCTCGTGCGGGGTCAGACGCAAGCCGCCCGTCAGGTCGAGGTGCGTGCCGAAACCTCGGGACAGGTGATTTCCGAGCCTCTGCGGAAGGGATCTTCGGTCGACGCCGGACAATTGCTCTGCGAGATAGATCCGGGGACGCGCGGCGTCGCGCTTCGCGAGGCCGAGGCGCGTCTCGCGCAGGCGCGCACCGGAATTCCCGAGGCCGAAGCTCGCGTGGCCGAAGCCCGCGCCCGGCTCGAGGAGGCCGAAATCAACGACCGCGCGGCGGCGCGTCTGGTCGAGGACGGCTTCGCCTCGCAGAGCCGCGTCGCATCCGTCAGGGCCGCCGCCGAAAGCGCCCGCGCAGGGGTCACCACCGCCGAATCCGGGCTCGAGGCCGCCAAGGCGGGGATCTCGTCGGCCGAGGCCGCCGTCGCCGCGGCCCAGAGGGAAATCGAGCGACTGAAGATCACGGCGCCCTTCGAGGGCCTTCTGGAATCCGATACGGCCGAGACCGGTTCGCTTCTGCAACCGGGCGCGCTTTGCGCGACGATCATCCAACTCGATCCGATCAAGCTTGTGGGCTTCGTGCCGGAGACCCAGATCGACGCCGTCGCGACGGGCGCGATGGCCGGCGCGCGTCTCGCCTCCGGCCGGGAGGTCATCGGCGAGGTCACCTTCGTCAGCCGCTCCGCCGATCCCACGACCCGGACGTTCCGCGTCGAGGTGGAGGTGGACAACGGCGACGCTTCGATCCGCGACGGCCAGACCGTCGAAATCGCGATCGCCTCCGACGGCACGGCGGCGCATCTTCTGCCGCAGTCCGCGTTGACGCTCGACAACGCGGGCCGGCTCGGCGTCCGTCTCGTCGGCGGGGACCGCACCGTCGCCTTCGCGCCTGTCACGCTGCTTCGCGACACGACCGACGGCGTCTGGGTGGACGGCCTGGCCGAGGACGTCTCGGTGATCGTCGTCGGTCAGGAGTACGTCACCGAAGGGGTCGCCGTGCGGCCGACCTACAGGGAGGCGAGCAGATGACCCGCATCGTCGACTGGGCCGCCTCGCGCGCGCGGATGATCCTCGCCTTCATCGCGCTGTCGCTGATGCTGGGCGGCGCGGCCTACGTCAACCTCCCGAAGGAGGGCGAACCCGACATCGAGATTCCGGCGCTCTTCGTGTCGGTGCCGTTCCCCGGAATCTCGGCTGAGGACAGCGAAAAGCTGCTCGTCAAGCCGATGGAGACCGAGCTTTCGGACATCGACGGCCTGAAGGAGATGACCGGCACCGCGGCCGAAGGCTACGCCGGCCTCGTGATGGAATTCGAGTTCGGCTGGGACAAGACCAAGACGATCGCCGACGTGCGCGACCGCATGAACAGCGTCGAGGCCGCCTTCCCCGACGGCGCGGACAACTACTCGATCAACGAGATCAACTTCTCCGAATTCCCGATCATCATCGTCAATCTCACGGGCGCCGTGCCCGAACGCACGCTGATCCGCGTCGCCAAGGATCTGCAGGACCGGCTCGAAGGGCTGGAGCCGGTTCTGGAGGCCTCGCTGACCGGCCACCGCGACGAGATGCTCGAAGTCGTGATCGACCCGCTGCGGCTCGAATCCTACAACGTCACCGCCGGCGAGTTGATCAACGTCGTCACCCGCAACAACCAGCTCATCGCCGCGGGCGAGGTCGAGACCGAAAGCGGCGCGTTCTCGGTCAAGATCCCGTCCTCCTTCAGCGACCAGGGCGACATCTACGGCCTGCCAGTCAAGGTCGACGGCGACCGCGTCGTCACGCTGGGCGACCTGGCCGAGATCCGCCTCACCTTCGAGGACCGCGCCGGCACCGCCCGGTTCAACGGCGAGACCACGGTCGCGCTTCAGGTCGTCAAGCGGAAGGGCTTCAACCTGATCGACACCGCGGCGCTCGTCCGCGACGAGGTCGACGCCTTCCGCGCGTCGCTCCCGCCGGAACTGCAGCAGGCGATGAACATCGGCACCTCGAACGACCAGTCCCGCGTCGTGGCCTCGATGGTGAGCCAGCTCGAAGGCTCGGTCCTGACCGCCATCGCGCTCGTGATGATCGTGGTGCTCGCGGCCCTCGGGCCACGCTCCGCCCTGCTCGTGGGCTTCGCGATCCCAGCCTCGTTCCTGATGACCTTCGCGCTTTTCGCGGTGATGGACGTGACGGTGTCGAACATCGTCATGTTCGGCCTGATTCTCGCCGTCGGCATGCTGGTCGACGGGGCGGTCGTGGTCGTCGAATACGCCGACCGGCGGATCTCGGAGGGCGCGGGCCCGATGACGGCCTATACCGAAGCCGCCAAGCGCATGTTCTGGCCCATCGCCGCCTCGACCGCGACCACCCTCTGCGCCTTCCTGCCGATGCTGTTCTGGCCCGGCGTCGCTGGCGAATTCATGGGCATGCTGCCGGTCACGCTGATCTTCGTGCTGACCGCCTCCTTCGTCGTGGCCCTGATCTACCTGCCGGTCATGGGCGGGGTGGCCGGCCGGCTTACCCGGGTCTTCGAGCAGAGCTCTAATGCGCTGCGCCATGCGCTGCCCTGGTGGGGACGCGCGCTCATCGTGCCCGTGGCCTTCTATGGTGTCTTTCTCGGCGCGATGCAGATCCTCAATCCCGGCTACCTGTTCGGCGGCGCCTCGCCCCTGCCGGACGCGATCCGCTGGGTGCCCGGGGCGATCCTGTTCCTCGGCTCCGCCGTCATCACGTCGATCGCGCTCGGCGCGGCGAGGATCGACCGGCCGGCGCGCCGTGTGGCGTCGGGCGACCGCAGAACCCCCTTCGGCCGCTTCATTCGGCTGATCGCGGGCAACCCGGTCATGCCGCTGGTGACGATCGCGCTTGTCGCGGGCTTCGTGGTGGCAACTTTCTCGACCTACGGCGCCAACAACCGCGGTGTCGAGTTCTTCGTCGAGAACGAGCCCGAGCAGGCCATCGTCTACGTGCAGGCGCGCGGCAACCTGTCGCTCGCCGAGAAGGACGCGGTGGTGCAACAGGTCGAGGAGGTGATCCTCAGCACGACCGGCGTGCAGAGCGCGTTCGCCTTCGCCGGAGAGGGCGGTCTCAACTCGAACACGGCGGGCGTGGGCGGCCCGCGCGATGCCGTGGGCCAGGTCCAGATCGAACTCGTCCCGTGGGAGGACCGCACCGCCTACGCCCGCTCGCTCGACGGGGTTACGGCGGAGGATCTCGACGGCGATCTCATCATCGAACGCTTGCAGGCGGACCTCGACAGGATCCCCGGCATCCGCACCGAGATTCTCAATCTCGCACAGGGTCCGGCCTCGGCCAAACCCGTTCACCTGCGGCTCAAGTCGGAAAGCTGGGAGGATCTCCTCGCCGCCGCCGAGATCGCGCGCCGGAAATACGACGCGACCCCGGGCCTCACCGCCGTCGAGGACAGCCGGCCCCTCCCCGGCATCGACTGGCAGATCAACGTCGACGTCGAGAAGGCGGGTCGGTTCGGCGCCGACGTCGCGACCGTGGGCGCGATGGTGCAACTCGTCACGCGCGGCGTCCTGCTCGACACGATGCGCGTGAGCAGCTCCGACGAGGAGATCGAGATCCGCGTGCGCCTGCCCCAGGACGACCGCGTGCTCTCGACCCTCGACACGCTCAAGGTCCGCACGGAAGGCGGGCTGGTGCCGCTGTCGAACTTCATCACCCGCGAGCCGGTCGAGAAACTCGCCCAGATCGACCGCGCCGAGCAGAAGCGCTTCTTCGACATCAAGGCCGGCGTGGCCGAAGACCTCGTCAAGATCACGTCGACGGAGGCCGGGGACATCTCGTTCGCGCCCGCCTCCGCGCTCGAGACCGACGCCGATCTCGCCGGGCGCGTGGCAGACGGAGAGGTGACCTATCAGCCGGTCAACGCGAACGAGCGCATCGCGGCGCTGACCGAATGGCTCGAGACAGAGACCCCGTTTCCCGCGAGTGTCACTTGGGAATGGACCGGCGATCAGGAGGATCAGGCCGAAAGCCAGGCGTTCCTCTCCTCGGCCTTCGCCGCCGCGCTCGGCCTGATGTTCATCATCCTGCTGGCGCAGTTCAACTCGTTCTACAACGCCGTGCTCGTCCTTCTGGCCGTGATCCTGTCGACCACGGGCGTGCTGATCGGGATGCTGGTCATGCAGCAGCCCTTTTCGATCATCATGACCGGAACGGGGATCGTGGCGCTGGCGGGAATCGTCGTGAACAACAACATCGTGCTGATCGACACCTATCAGGAATACTCCCGCTACATGTCGAAGATCGAGGCGATCATCCGGACCGCCGAGGTTCGCGTCCGTCCGGTACTCCTGACCACGATCACCACGATGGCCGGTCTGGCGCCGATGATGCTCGGCATCAGCCTGGACTTCATCAACGGCGGCTACGCGATCGACAGCCCGACCGCGCTCTGGTGGAAGCAGCTTGCCACCGCGGTGGTCTTCGGACTCGGCATCGCGACGATCCTGACGCTGGTGCTCACGCCGTCGCTTCTGGCGCTCCGCGTCTGGGTCGGCATCGGGGCGTACCGGTCCGCGAACGCGCTCCGCGCCCTCTCGCTCGGGCGCGACAGCGCGACAGCCCGGGACAACGCCCTGCGGCGCGCGGCCGCGAAGATTAAGACACCCGAGATCCTGTGGGAGACGGAGGACCGCCCTGTGGATCTGCCCGAGACGCCCCCGGGCGACGGCCGGCTGCGCGCGGCGGAGTGACGCGCGGAGGACAGCCGTCGACCGCTCCGCCGGTGACGGGTCAGTCGGCGCAGGTCCACGTCCCGCGGTAGCCGACCGTCAGACCGGCGTCGAGCGCGAAGCGCAGATCGGCGAGAACGCCCGCCCCGGACTCCTCGTCGGGACGCGGGACGAGTTCGAGGGTCAGCCCCTCCGACGAGAAAACCCGTCCATCCGGCGCGAGCGTGCCCTCCGCGCCCTCGGGCGCCTCCGACAGCGTGACGAGCGTTCCGCTGAGCTTCATCGCGGCCTGCGCGGTCTCGCCTCCGCCCCATGTGACGAGGATCGGCTCGCTGCGCGTCGTGCGTACGAAGCGGCATGCGGTCCCGCCCTCGCCCGCCACGCGCGCGATCTCGTCGGGCGTCAGATCCTCGGCATCGAGGCTCGCCAGCACCGGCGCCGCGAGCGCCTCCTCGACCGTGCCCGTCTCGGCAGGGGGCTCCTCCTCGCGCAACGACGGCGGCACCTCGGCATCGACATCGCCTTCGAGCACCGCGATGAGGTAGCGCATTTCCGAGATCTCCTTCTGCTGCGCCGCGATGATCTCGTCGGCGAGCTTGCGCACCCGCGGATCGTCGATGTCTGCCCGGTTCGAGGTCAGGATCGCGATCGAGTGGTGCGGGATCATCGCCCGCATGTAGCTCACGCCGTCGACCGTCGCCTGGCTCCGCACGAGCCAGAGCGCGGCGGCGAAGACCACGACGCTGCCCGCGTAGATCGCGATGTTGGCGACCCGGCTCGAATACATCGGCAGCATGAAGCTCAGCATGATGATCGCCATCGTGGCGCCCATCAGGATCGCCATGTAGACGCGCGTCTCGCTCCAGAAGACATGCGACAAGACGTAGGTGTTGAGATACATCAGCCCGAACATCACCACCGTCGAGGTCAGGATCATCGCGCCGAAACGCCAGTAGGACATGACTTCCCCCCTTCCTTTGCGCTTGGAACGCCGGGGGGATGTTCCATGTTCCAGAGCGAGCGGCGTCAGGGGCTTGCCCCCGACCTCGGACACCGGCTCAGGCCGCCGCGTCGGTCTCCGCCGCCTGCCGCTGCCAGAGCGAGTAGTACCGGCCCTGCCGGGCCAGCAGGCTCTCGTGCGTTCCCTCCTCCACGATCTCGCCCGCCTCGAGCACCACGATCCGGTCGGCATCCGCGATCGTCGACAGCCGGTGCGCGATCGTCAGCACGGTCCGTCCTTTTCCCATCGCCCGAAGCTCGCTCTGGATCTCCCGCTCGGTCTCGGTGTCAAGAGCCGAGGTCGCCTCGTCGAGCAGCAGGATCGGCGGGTTCTTGAGAAGCGTCCGCGCGATCCCCACCCGCTGCTTCTCGCCACCCGAAAGCTTCAACCCCCTCTCGCCCACCGTCGTCTCGTAGCCCTCGGGCAGGTTCGTGATGAACTCGTGGATCTTCGCGGCCTTCGCCGCCGCCTGGATCTCCTCGAACGACGCCGCGGCCCGGCCATAGGCGATGTTGTAGCGGATCGTGTCGTTGAACAGCACCGTGTCCTGCGGCACGACCCCGATCGCGGCGTGCAGGCTTTCCTGCCGGATGTCGCGCACGTCCTGCCCGTCGATCCTGAGCGCCCCTCCCGAGACGTCGTAGAACCGGAAGAGAAGCCGCCCGATGGTAGATTTTCCGGATCCCGACGGCCCGACGATGGCGACCGTCTGGCCCGGCTCGATCGTCAGCGACACTCCCTTCAGGATCGGCCGCGATGGTTCGTAGCCGAAGACGATGTCGTCGAACTCGACCCGGCCGCCTTCGATCCTGAGATCTTTCGCCCCCGGTTTGTCGGCAACTTCCTGCGGTTGCTCCAGCAAATCGAACATTTCGCCCATGTCGATCAAGGCCTGCCGGATTTCCCGGTAGACCGTGCCCAGGAAGTTCAGCGGCATGGTGATCTGTATCATGTAGGCGTTGACCATCACGAAGTCGCCCACGGTGAGCGAGCCGTTCGCAACCCCCACGGCCGCCATGACCATGACGATCACGAGGCCCGCGGTGATCAACAGAGACTGGCCGAAGTTCAGGAAGGCGAGCGAATAGTTCGTCTTGACCGCGGCCTTCTCGTAGAGCGCCATCGCCCGGTCGTATCGGTCGGCCTCGCGCTGCTCTGCGCCGAAATACTTTACCGTCTCGAAATTCAGCAGGCTGTCGATCGCCTTCTGGTTCGCGTCGGTGTCCTGGTCGTTCATCTCCTTGCGGATCTTCACCCGCCATTCGGTGACCTTGAAGGTGAACTGGATGTAGACCGCGATGGTGACGACGAGGACCGCGAGGTACCAGACGTCGAAGACAAGCGCTAGCACGATGCCTGTCAGCGCGAGTTCGAGAACCAGCGGACCGATCGAGAACAGCATGAAGCGCAGGAGGAACTCGACCCCCTTCACGCCCCGCTCGATGATCCGGGACAATCCGCCCGTCTTCCGCGTGATGTGGTAGCGCAACGACAGGCGGTGGATATGCGTGAAGGTCTCGAGCGCGAGTTGCCGCAGCGCCCGCTGCCCGACCGGGGCGAAGATCGCGTCGCGCAGCTGCTGGAACCCCACGTTCATGAGCCGTGCGACGCCATAGGCGACCGTGAGCCCCACGGCCCCGGCCCCCAGCGCCCAGGCGGGCGTCACCGTGCCCTCGCTCAGGGCGTCGACGGCGGCCTTGTAGAAGAACGGCGTCGCGACGGAGACGAGCTTGGCCAGAACGAGCGAGATCATCGCGAAAACGACGCGCCGCTTCACCCAGCCCTGCCCCTCGGGCCAGAGATAGGGAACGACCTTCCTGATCGTGCGCCAGCCCGAGGCCCGCGCTTCTTTCGCGAAATCCTGATCGGTCAAAGAGTGGCTCCTGCCATCCCCGTAAGAGGTCCGGGGCAGACAAGGTAATCCTGCTGCAGGGGGATGGCCAGTGCCGGTCAGTTCGGAACGGTGAAGACCTGTCCCGGGTAGATCAGATCGGGGTCGCGGATCCGCGTCCGGTTCGCCTCGAAGACGCGAACGTAGAGCGTTCCCTCGCCATAGGCCCGCCGCGAGATGCCCCAGAGCGTGTTTCCGGTCTGCACCGTCACCAGCCGCACCGGCAGCGAGGTCTCCCCTTGCTCTTCGGCAAGCGCGAGGATCGTCTGGACAGGCTCGCGCTTGAACGGCGTCTCGAGCCGGGAGGCGACGGTCCCGTCCTCGGCAATCTCGTCGACGCGCAGGGTGTAGACCCCTGTATCGACGTCGGGGAGCGGTGTGCGCCATTGGCCGTCGGTGCCGATCCCGGTCGAGAGGATCGGAGTGTTGTCGAGGTAGACCCGGACCGACCCCGCGCCGGTCCCGCGCCCCGACAGGATCACGTTCCCGGTCTCGTCATAGGAGATCGCGTCGACCGACACATTGTCCGGGGCCTCCGTGGCGCCCGATTGCAGCACGCGGACACCATCGGCGTCGGAGAGAACGACCGCCGGGGCCTCAGGCGGTTCCGGCGGGGCGGCCTCGGGACGCTCGCCCGCACTTTCGGCCGGAACGTCCGGGTCCGGCTGTGGCTGCGGCGACTCTCCGGGAACAGCCACGGCATCTGCGGTCGCGTCGGCCACCTCGGACGGCGTTTCCACGACCGGCCCCGGCGCGGCGGGCCCTGCGAGCGGGTCCTCGGCACCGGTCGCGGCCGGAGCGGGAACTGCGGCGGTCTCTTGCGGACCGCCTGCGGACGCGTCCTCCTCCGGGGGCCCGGCGTCGGGGCTCGGACCAAGCACCACGGTTTCGTCCGATGCGACCTCGCCTCCGTCTTCCGCCTGCGAGGACAATCCGACCGCGCGGGGCGCCTGGGAGGTTCCGAGCCCGAGCAGCGCGACGAAATTGCCCCGCGCGTCGGCGTCGGCCTCGCCCACGGTCTCGCCGTCGATCTCGACGCGCACGCGCGAGCCCGGCGCCGCGCGCCCGGCGATCACGGCGGTTCCGTCCGGTTCCACGCGCACCACATCAAAGGAGGGAGGTGCCGGCGTGTCGGGAACGGCGGCCGGCACCGGATCGGCATCCGGCATCGCTTCGGCGACGGTTTCGGCCGTGTCGACGGCAGCGGCCTCGCCTCCGCCCTCCTCCGGCACGGCGGACGGACTCGAGATGTCGCCCCCGGCGACGTCGGGCTCGGTCGGGTCCGTCCCGCGCAGGAGATAGAGGCCGCCGAACAACAGCGCGAGCACGACCAGAAGCACGCTCAGCGCTCTAGCGTTCAGGTTCATCCCCGCATGCCCGTCATGATTCCAGCTCCCCAGGTAGCCGCTTTGTTCCCCTGCGGCGCTTGAGGGACAATAGCAACAGGGATATCACCGGTCAAAACGGCTTTTCGTCGAGGCGCTTGTCCCCATGACACCGACCACTCCTGCAATATGCGTATACTGCGGCTCGCGCTTCGGGGCACGCCCCGCCTATCGCGCGGCGGCGGAGCGGCTCGGTTCGCTGATCGCCGAACGGGGATGGCAGCTCGTCTACGGTGCCGGAGACGTCGGCTTGATGGGGATCGTCGCCGGTGCGGCGCAGGCCCGGGGCGGCAACACGCTCGGCGTGATCCCGCAGCATCTCCTCGACCGCGAGGTCGGCAAGCGCGACCTCACCCGGTTCGTCGTGACCGAGAACATGCACGAGCGGAAGAAGGTTATGTTCATGAACTCGCACGCGACGGTGGTCCTGCCCGGAGGGGCCGGCTCGCTCGACGAATTCTTCGAAGTCCTGACCTGGGCGCAACTGGGTCTTCACGCGAAGAGGATCGTGTTGCTCGATACCGAGGGCTACTGGGGACCGCTCCTCGCACTGATCGACCACGTCATTGCAGAAGGCTTCGCCGACGCGAGCCTCCGGGCGCTGTTCGAGGTGGCCGGGACGGCGGAGGACGCGATGACCATCATCGACACCGCCCTCGCGCCCGCGGGCTAGAACGCGTCGCGTTCGGTCGCGTTCACGTGACCCACGTGAACGCTCCGCTCCTGCGCGACATACTCTAGGCGTGAAGCTCGGAGAGGATCAGCCGCTCGATCTCGTCAACGGGATGGTTCGTGAGGGTCTTCGGCACCTCCGCCACCACCCTGTCGGCGACCTCGGGGTGAAGCTTGGCCCGCAGATCGCCGAGAACACGCGGCGCGGCCACCAGAACGATCCGGTCGAAGGCGTTTCTGTGCGCGTACTTGTAGAGCGTCTCGGCCAGCTCCTCCGCGAAGCGGTGCTTTTCAAGAACATGCCAGTCGGTTTCCTGGAACGCGGAGCGCTGCCCGGGCGAATTGTCCCGCCCGCCGGGCGCGCCGCGACTGTCGATCCCTGAATCCTTGTGACGACCCGGGCGACCCGCGGATTGCTGTCGATCCGGCGGATTCGGGTGATCCTGCTCCCGCCAGACGCGGAGATTGGGATCCTCGTCGTCGGTGACGTTCTCGAGAAACAGCGCCTTTTCACCGTCAGCGATGAGCACCCAAGTGCCCTGTGTGAGTGCGGTCATTTCTGCTTCCCCGTGCCGTGATAGCCGCCGAGCCGGCCTTCGCCTTTCTCGTCTTCCTTGGTGACGCGGGTGATCCCGGCATCGCCTTTTCTTGCACGCTTCTCTTCGTCCTGCGTACCGACGTCGCGTTCGAGGTTGCCCTGGGATCGGCCTTGCTGTCCCGGCGTTTCGGAACCCTCCGTGAACCGGTCCGTCTCTCGCTCGTGGTCATGGGATTTCTTGCGCTCGGCCATTCTTCTTCTCCGCTGGTTCTCGCTGAAGGAGAAATGCGCGGGACCGGTCGCCGGTTCCGCCCATTCCGCGACGCGGCGGGCATGGGCGAGACGACGAACGCCGCGGGCGGGCCCGCGGCGTTCGGGGAGCGCAATCCTTACATGCGGCTCGCCACGTTCTCCCAGTTGACCAGGTTGTCGAGGAAATTCTTCAGGTAGGCCGGGCGCTTGTTGCGGAAGTCGATGTAGTAGGAATGCTCCCACACGTCGCAGCCCAGAAGCGCGGTCTGGCCGAAACACAGCGGGTTCACGCCGTTCTCGGTCTTGGTGACCTTGAGCGACCCGTCGCTATCCTTGACCAGCCACGCCCAGCCCGAGCCGAACTGGCCGGCGCCGGCGGCGGCGAATTCTTCCTTGAACTTGTCGACCGACCCGAAAGCCTCGTTGAGCGCTGTCTCGAGTTCGCCCGGCATGGACGCTGCGCCGGGGCCCATCATCTCCCAGAACTGGGCATGATTCCAATGCTGCGAGGCGTTGTTGAAGATGCCCGACTGGGCGACGGCGCCGGACTCGTAGGTGCCCTTGACGATCTCCTCGACCGACTTGCCCTCCCACTCGGTTCCCGAGATCAGCTTGTTGCCGTTGTCGACATAGGCCTTGTGGTGGATGTCATGGTGATACTCCATCGTCTCCTTCGACATGCCCTTGTCGGCGAGCGCGTCGTGGGCGTAGGGAAGATCGGGAAGTTCGAAAGCCATTGGTTCATGCCCCCTCTGTTGGCGTGGCGAAATACCCGGCATACCTGTGTCGGGGTGCCGCAGGGGTCAACCCCCTTTCGCCGCGACAGGTTCCTGAGAGGCCTCAGTAATGTCCCACAGGCGCCGGCGAGTCCGCGGCGTTCGACAGCAGGTCGAAGACGTACTTCGCGACCGAGCGGAAGCAGACGATCTGCACGGTGTCCTCGTCCGCCATCCAGAATGCCGCCGCGACCTGCGCGAGCCGGGTACGACGGATCTCTTCCGGCCCGAAGGCGTCGGGATGAAGGTCGGCCGGCGTCAGCTTCGACAGCACCTCGCGCCAGTCGGGACCGGTCATGCGGAACAGCGCCCGCGCGTCCGAGACGTTGACCGCGAGGTGGTGCACGCCGTCGAGCGCCTCGGCGAGCTTGGCGGTCATGATATCCGCCTCGGCGTAGGGACCGAGGATCAGCAGCTCGTCGGGCGACATCCAGACCGCGCCTGTCTCCCCGGCGAGGGCGGTGCGGCGCGCCTCGGGCACATTGACCCCGGCGACGCTCTTCACCGCCGCCTTGAGCGTCGCGGCCCCGAGATCGCCGCGAAGCGTGATCATGCCCCGCAAGCCCGCAACCTCCACCGCGACGAGCCCCTTGAACGATGCACCCGGCAGAGCGCTCAGCGACTCAGACATTCTGCTTCTCCCCCGCCTTGTCGTAGAAAACCGGATCGACGATCTGGGCCTTCACCGGGTCGCCGTCGATCCTCGGGAACTCCAGCACCTCGCCCATGCGGTCCGGGCCGTGGTGCACGAGTCCCATCGCGATCCCGCGCCCGAGCGTCGGCGAATGGTAGGTCGAGGTCACCCGGCCCTGCACGTTCCGCTGCCCGTTGGCGTTATTTCCGGGCGCGACGGCATAGGCGCCGTCGGGGATTGCCGAGCCGTCCAGCGTCTCGAGCCCGACGAGTTTCCAGCGGTCGGGGTCGGTCATGTGGCTGCGGGCCTGCGCCCGCTTGCCGAGGTAGTCGTCCTTCTTCTTCGATATCGCCCAGTTGAGCCCGAGATCCTGCGGGATCACCGTGCCGTCGGTTTCGTCGCCGATCATGATGAAGCCCTTCTCGGCCCGCATGATGTGAAGCGCTTCCGTCCCGTAGGGCATCACGCCGAGGTCGTCGCCCTCGTCGAGCAGCGCGTCCCAGAGCGCCCGTCCCTCGGAGGCCGCGACGGCGATCTCGTAGGACAATTCCCCCGAGAAACTGATGCGGTAGACGCGGACCTTGAAGCCGCCGAGCGTCCCGTCGGCCCACTGCATGAAGGGCAATGCCTCCGCCGCGAGGTCCATGCCGCCCAGTCGCTCGAGCAGCCGCCGCGCCGCAGGCCCGGCGACTCCGATCTGCACGTATTGCTCGGTGAGATTGGCGACGTAGACCTTCCAGTCCCACCATTCGGTCTGGAGCCATTCCTCCATATGGGCGTGGATCCGGTCGGCCCCGCCGGTGGTCGTGTGGCAGAGCCAGGTGTCCTCGTCGATGCGGGCGACGACGCCATCGTCGATCAGAAAGCCGTTCTCGCTGCACATCAGGCCGTAGCGGCATTTTCCAACCGGCAGCGTGGACATCATGTTGGTGTAGAGCATGTCGAGGAAACGGCCTGCATCCGGCCCCCTGACGAGAAGCTTGCCCAGCGTCGAAGCGTCAAGAAGTCCAACGTCTTCCCGGGCATTCTTCACCTCGCGATGGACCGCCTGCTCGATGCTTTCGCCCGCGCGAATGTAGCAGTAGGGACGGCGCCAGTGGCCGACGGGCTCCCAATGCGCGCCGTTTTCCAGATGCCAGTCGTAGAGCGGCGTCCGGCGGATCGGCTGGAACAGCCTGCCCCGCGCCTCTCCCGCGATCGCGCCCATCGAGATCGGCGTGTAGGGCGGACGGAAGGTGGTGGTACCGACCTGCGGGATGTTCGCTCCGAGAGATTGAGAAAGAACGGCGAGTCCATTGATGTTGCTCAGCTTCCCCTGATCCGTCGCCATGCCGAGGGTGGTGTAGCGCTTGGCGTGCTCGACGCTCTCGAAGCCCTCGCGCGCGGCCAGTTCGACGTCCGACACCTTCACGTCGTTCTGGAAGTCGAGCCACATCTTCATCTTGAGTCCGTCCCCCGCCCCGCGCGGCATGACCCAGACGGGCTCCATGGCCGCCTCCGAAGGCTCCTCCACCTCCGGAACGGCAGCCGCCGCCGTCGCACCGGCGACCTTGGCCCCGACCTCCAGCGCATCGGCCAGCGCCTCCGCCGTGCTCACCGCGCCCGACGCGGCTCCGGCCGTCGCCACGAAGGGCCTGCCGTCGGCGCCGGTCGGCGGGCGCTCGGGATCCGGCCGGAAGTGCGCCTGCGCTTCGTGCCATATCAGCTTGCCACCGCAATGCGACCAGAGGTGGACGACCGGCGACCAGCCGCCCGACATGGCCACGGCATCACACGGGATGTCCTCGAGGCCCGCACCTTCGCCGAGTTGCGCGCAGATCGTCACCCCTTCGACCCGGGTGGTGCCCTTGACCTTTGCGACGCCGGCTCCAACCTCGACACGAATTCCGAGTTCTTTTGCCTTTCCAGAGAGTTCTCCGCCGCCGCTCATCCTCGCATCGAGGATCGCCGGCACGCGCAGCCCCGCTTGGACGAGCGCGATCGCGGTGCGGTAGGCATCGTCGTTGTTCGTGACGACGACAGTCCGGTCACCGGGGCTCACGCCGTAGTTCACGAGGTAGTCGCGCACCGCTGAGGCAAGCATCACGCCCGGCAGATCGTTCCCGGCGAAGGCAAGCGGACGTTCGATGGAGCCGGTCGCGGTGATGACCTGACCTGCCCGGATCTTCCACAGACGGTGTCGCGGCCCGGGCGCCTCCGGGTCCTGGTCATGGAGCCGTTCGTAGGCGAGCACGTAGCCGTGGTCGTAGATGCCCGCGCCCATCGTCCGGGTGCGGAGACGGACGTTGTCCATGCCGAGCAGCGCCTCGACCTGATCCTCGACCCAGCTTTCGGCGTCCTGCCCGTCGATCACCGGCGCGTCGACCGGCGCGCGGCCGCCCCAATGCGCGGTCTGTTCGATCAGCAGAACCCGCTTGCCGCTTTCGGCCGCCGTTCGGGCCGCCTGCAGGCCCGCGATTCCGCCCCCGATGACAAGCACATCCACGTGAGCGTGAAAGTGCTCATAGGTGTCGGCATCCCGCGCCCTGGGCGCCTTTCCAAGGCCCGCCGACTGGCGGATGAAGGGTTCGTAGACGTGCTTCCAGAAGCTGCGCGGATACATGAACATCTTGTAGTAGAAGCCCGCCGGAAGGAACCGGGTGAGGAAGCCGTTCACCGCCCCAACGTCGAACTCCAGGCTCGGCCAGTGGTTCTGGGACCGGGCGCCCAGCCCTTCGAAAAGCTCGGTCGTCGTGGCCCGCTGGTTTGGTTCGAGCCGCGCCCCCTCGCCTAGATTGACGAGAGCGTTCGGCTCCTCCGCGCCGCTGGCCACGACGCCGCGGGGGCGGTGGTACTTGAACGACCGGCCGACGAGCACCTGCCCCGCGCCGAGGAGTCCGGAGGCGAGCGTGTCGCCGGAAAACCCTTCCAACCTTTTGCCGTTGAACGAGAATTCCAACGGCTGCGTGCGATCGATCAGGCGGCCGCCGGTGGGCAGGCGCGTGCTCATGAGAATTCCCTCCAGGACCAGCCGGGATGCTTGTCGGAGATGGCCTTACGAATGGCTTCAGGCGGTTCGATCGTCTGCGCCGGATAGGTGCCATAGACTTCCAGCGTCACGGTGTGGCGCGCGGCGTGGAACCACTTTCCGCAACCGTGCGAATGGCGCCAGCGCTCGAAATGGACGCCCTTGGGGTTCTCCCTGACGAACTGATATTCCTCGAACTCCTCGTCGGACGAGCCGGGACCGTGGCGCCTGACATGCGCCTCGCCACCCGGGGCGAGTTCGGTTTCGTCGGCGGCGATGCCGCAATAGGGACAGGTCAGGATCAGCACGGCGCGGCCCCCTGAAGACTCACATGGAAAACGAATGGATAGCGTACGGACCGCGCCCCGAGGCGGATCGGAGATGTGGCCGCCGGGGCGACGCCGTCAGAAGTTCGGATAGACGGGCGGCGGAGAGGCCGGTGTGACGAGGATGCCATGCCCGGTGTACGTGACCACGAAGAGCGCCGCGAGCATGACCGGCGCCAGCAGCCCGAACACGAAGCCCGCGATCTTGGCGCGGTGTCGGTGAAGGTCGTCCGCGGTCGGAAGCCGCTGGAGGATGGCGCGCATGATGTCGTTCCCCTGTCCTGCCCGGTCAGAGATATCCGACCGGCGGGCGAGGTCAAGATGGACGCGGCGGCCGGGAGAACGGCTTTGGGATCACTCCTCGACGAGCGCGGGGTCGGAGAGCGGCTCCTGCTCGAGCGGGACCGGCTCCATCTCGATGGCGTCGTCGGTGCCGAGATAGCCCCACCAGTAAATCGCCGCGACGATGACGATGAGAACGGGCAGGACGAAGATGAGGAAGCCGCCGAGGATGCCGTCGCGCCAACTGCCGCGCTTCCATGCCATTGTGTCGCTCCGAGTTGCGTCGTCGGGGAGCCAACGCGGCCGTGGCGGCGGTTGTTCCGGCGCGCATGCCCGGCCCGGAGGCCGAGAGTCTCCGAAAACTCTTGGCAGAATTCCTTCGAGGGTGTCCCGCCAATCCCGGCCATCAATGCGCCACCCCCGCGGCGACGCTTTCGTCCACGAAGCGGCCCTCGCGGAAGCGTTCGAGCCCGAAGGCGGCGGCGAGGGGGCTTTCGCCGCGGGCCATCAGTTCGGCCATAGCCCAGCCCGAGCCCGGGATCGCCTTGAAGCCGCCGGTGCCCCAGCCGCAGTTGATGAAGCAGCCGTCGAGCGGTGTCTTCGAGATGATCGGCGAGCGGTCGCCGGTCATGTCGACGAT
>Ga0102929_1000550_pt1 | contig 22054 bp, 18 predicted proteins | sample SalPonR1_B_D2_MG_FD_78510 | JGI IMG/M metagenome (GOLD analysis project Ga0102929, IMG submission 78510) | Salt pond soil microbial communities from South San Francisco under conditions of wetland restoration - Salt Pond MetaG R1_B_D2_MG | ecosystem: Environmental > Aquatic > Marine > Intertidal... | reverse complement strand
TGATGTATGCCTTAATCTTATCTTCTTTAGGAAGATTGAGAATATTCTGAATGACCCGTCCTGCAGAATTCTTTGATGCTTCCGGTATTTCATAAATTCTCAGCCAATAGCAAATACCACTTTCTGTAAATAGCAGTAAATAGTTGTGATTAGAACTGATAAACAGGTGTTCGACGGCATCTTGGTCTCTTGTCTTACTACCTCTTGAACCTCTGCCACCCCTACTTTGTGCGCGGTATTCTTCCAGGCTTGTGCGTTTGATATACCCCAATTTAGAAATGGTCACCACAACGCGTTCATTGGGAATCATGTCCTCAATGCTTATTTCCCCATCCGAATAACGTATTTCTGTGCGTCGTTCGTCTCCGTATCTCTCTTTGATCTCTGCTAACTCCTCTTTCATTAATTCGTAACGCTTGCCTTTATCGCTGAGGAGTTCTTTATAATATTGAATTGTTTTTAGCAACTCATCATATTCGCTTTGTATTTTTTCTCGCTCTAAGCCCGTTAGACGTTGTAAACGCATATCCAAAATGGCCTTTGCCTGGATCTCACTAAACTCAAAGCGATCAATAAGTTTTTCAGAGGCTTCTTCAGCATCTTTTGAGGCTCTGATAAGCTTGATCACTTCGTCGAGATTATCAAGTGCAATAAGGTATCCCTCAAGAATATGCGCGCGCTCTTCTGCTTTTCGGAGGTCAAACTGAGTGCGACGTATGATGATTTCCATTCGGAACTTAATGAACTCTTCTAGCAGTTCTTTTAAGTTCAATAATTTCGGCCGACCATTAACCAGGGTGACGTTGTTGACGCCATAGGATGATTGTAATGGGGTGTATTTGTAGAGTTTACTGAGAATGATTCGAGCGATGGCATCTCTTTTGACGTCCACCACAAGCCTGACGCCATTCCTGTCAGATTCGTCTCGAACATCCGATATGCCGGTAATACGTTCTTCTTTGACAAGATCCGCTATTTTAATGTGTAGTGTGGCCTTATTGACCTGGTAGGGGATCTCAGAAATGATGATTTGTTCCATCCCACTCTTGCTCTCCACAATTTCTGCCTTCCCTCTTACAACAACACGTCCCCTACCTGTTTCAAAGGCCTCTTTTACTCCAGAATATCCATATATTATACCCCCTGTAGGAAAATCCGGCGCTTTTATATGCTCGGTGAGTTCATCAATAGTGATATCTGGATTATCAATGGTGGCCATACATCCATCAATTACCTCACTAATATTGTGGGGCATCATATTGGTGGCCATACCAACCGCTATACCACTCGCCCCATTGATAAGTAAATTGGGTACTCTTGTAGGAAGTACAACGGGTTCCTCAAGGCTATCATCGAAATTCAGGGCAAAGTCTACGGTTTCCTTCTTGATGTCGGAGAGGATGTCGTCACTTAGTCTCGTTAAGCGCGCCTCAGTATACCTCATAGCCGCAGGGCTATCTCCATCCATGGATCCAAAGTTACCTTGGCCATTAACCAGAGGGTATCTTAAAGACCAATCCTGGGCCATTCTCACCATGGCATCGTAGACAGATGAATCACCGTGAGGGTGATACTTACCCAAAACCTCTCCAACAATACGAGCAGACTTTCTAGGCTGTTTATTGTAACTCAGGCCCAAATCCTGCATGCCGTACAATACCCTTCTCTGAACTGGTTTTAATCCATCTCTCACATCAGGTAAAGCACGAGAAACAATGACTGACATCGCGTAATCGATATACGCCGATTTCATTTCATCCTCGATATTGATGGGAATTATCCTGCTATCCTCCGCCATTCCATGTTTTTAGACCCTCAAAATTCAACCCCCAAAAATAATAAAAACATATCAACTTCCTCAGTGATAAGCCCTTTTTTGATATAAAGAAAAACAGGTAGAACTTAGTGAATTTCAGAAAGTTTCCTTACACCTGCGTTTGGTATGGCTTTTGCCGTATTATAAATATATTCATGTATTTTTGCGGCCGTGAAACCATACAGCAACAGAGGAGATTCAAAGAAAGAACAGGTTCGGGATATGTTTGATTCCATATCTGGGGCTTATGATTTCTTTAACCACTTTTTATCGTTGGGAATTGATAAGTATTGGAGAAAGAAAATGATCAGGCAATCGCTATCTTCTAGTTCCCCTACTGAAATACTGGACCTTGCTACCGGTACGGCTGATGTAGCGCTGAGTCTGCATAAAGCACATCCTGAGGCAAATATCACAGGAGTAGATCTTTCCCCCGCCATGATTGTCAAGGGTAAGGAGAAGGTTTTTAAAAAAGAATTAAATCAGCACATACAGCTTCAAGTAGGTGATGCAGAAAACCTTGAATTTGAGGATGAAAGTTTCGATCTGGTAACAGTGGCTTTCGGGGTTAGAAATTTTGAGGGTCTCGAACAGGGCCTGCTTGAAATAAAACGCGTTTTAAGAAAAGGAGGGCGCATGGTGATTCTTGAATTCTCAAAACCATCAGGTTTTATCTTTAAGCCCCTTTTCCTTTTTTACTTTAAATATATACTGCCGCAACTTGGAAAATGGTTTTCGAATGACCCAAAGGCATACGATTATCTTTATGAGAGCGTTCAGGAGTTTCCCGATCAGGAAAGATTTAGTGAAATCATAAAAGATTTAGGGTTTTGCAACGTTTCAATCACTCAATTAAGTAGAGGAATATGCACCATCTACAGGGCCGAAAAATAATTCTCTTGTTGGCTTTTACGCTGTTGGCGTTAAGTCAGGCTTGGTCTCAAAGACCAAAAGGCAATTTCAATTACCTTGATTTTCAAAATAAGCCTTACTACTTCGGTATTACACTTGGCTACAATCAATCAAGCTTTCGCGTTTACAATTCAGACGATTTTATTCTGAATGATAGTATTCGAGTACTCAATGCCGTGAATGGTCCCGGATTGAACTTGGGAATTATTACAAATCTTAAAATTGGGGAGTATTTTGACTTTAGGTTCATTCCTTCCTTTTCGTTTGCCGAGCGAAATTTGCAGTATACATCTACCCAGGAGGACCGGATGGATGAGATCAGAACGATTGAATCTGTTTTTTTAGAGATGCCTTTTATTTTACGGTATAAATCTGCCCCTTTCAATGATATAAGGATTTACGCGCTTACGGGATTCAAATATACCTTTGATGTCGCTAGTAATTCAAGAACAAGGCAGGCAGAATCTCTTGTTAAGATTTCTCCAACGGATTACGCACTCGAATTCGGTGTGGGCATACAAATGTTTTTCCCCTATTTTATATTCTCTCCGGAAATCAAAATCAGCCAGGGTATCTCCAATTCGTTGATCTACGACGATGATCTATTGCAGTCGCGTGTGATCGATCAAATATTGAGCCGGACATTCACCCTTTCATTTCATTTCGAAGGTTAGTACTCATTTTGATGAGGTGAGTAAATAATTTGAGAAAATGCTGATCAATTTCTTTTTCATGGGAGGCAATTGTTTCCGTGCAACCATTAAAATAATCAGGTTTGCTGACGCGCTTTTTCATGCTCAGATAAACCCGGTTTAAATCGTGAAAATTGGCATACACACCAAGCCATTTATTTTTGATCATATCCTCCACGAAAGCTGGCAGAATATCCTGATATTCCTTGTAGTAATAGCCTAAGTATTTATAAACCCACAATAAATAATCCTCCATCTTTTCATCAGAGAAATGATGCCAGTGTTTCCATAAAAAGTAATCGTAGGCAATGTCAGCGATGACAGGGCTGTATGGTCCATGTCTGTCTTTGAAAAGTTGTACCACCTTCAAATTAGAGGCATGCCGATCTGTCCAGACATCTATTCGCCTGTGCAATTGGACTCCATTTTGAATTTTGTCATCCAGCAAGGGTATGTCGACTACTGAAATCAAGTCCCCAATAAAGTTGCCAAACATTAAGGGCGGATCTTCGCCTGAGAGAAATATGTGTGCGAAATAATTCAATCTACTATCGTAATCCTAGGAAGATAGTAATAATCATTCATATTTTTCAAACACATTTTTGAATAGCAAAACCGTCCTACTTCCTGCTTAGAATTCTATTGCGTACTTTTATCGGAAATATATTTATATGGCTTTAAAATGTGGAATTGTAGGTTTGCCTAACGTCGGAAAGTCTACACTTTTTAATGCACTTTCAAGTGCCAAGGCGTTAGCCGCCAATTACCCTTTTGCGACCAAAGAACCTAATTTGGGGGTAATCACCGTACCAGATGAACGTCTTGAAAAGCTGTCTGATTTGGTTAAGCCAGAGAAAATAGTTCCAACCACAGTAGAAATCGTAGACATTGCAGGATTGATTAAAGGGGCCAGTAAGGGAGAGGGACTCGGGAATCAATTCCTGGGTAATATTCGTGAGGTTCAGGCCATTTTACACGTGGTGAGATGCTTTGAGAACGATAACGTGGTGCATGTAGACGGATCCGTGAATCCCCGGAGAGATAAGGAAATTATTGATACAGAACTCCTGTTAAAAGATATTGACACCGTTGAGAAAAGACTTGAAAAGCTAAGAAAACTAGCTAAATCCGCCGAGAAGAAAGCCCAACGAAACCTTGAGACTGCAGAGAAAATTTTGGCCCACCTCGAAAGTGAAAATCCAGCTAGAAGTTTAACACTTGAAAAGGAAGAAGATCAGGAATTACTTGATGATATGATGCTTCTAACGGCGAAACCAGTGATGTATGTATTAAATGTAGATGAAGAGTCTGTTTTGACCGGCAATTCTTTCACTGAATCAATAGTACCGGTCATTGAGTCGGAGAAGGCCAATTATATTTATATATCTGCTTCTATAGAATCGGATATTGCAGATTTGGAAACATTTGAGGAAAAAATGGAGTTCCTTCAAGACATGTCTCTGGATGAGCCAGGAGTCAATCGGGTCATCAGAGCGGCCTACACCATGCTCAATCTCATTACTTTTTTCACTGCTGGTGAGAAAGAAGTGCGTGCATGGACAGTAGAAAAAGAATCCACAGCACCTCAGGCAGCTGGTGTTATTCATTCAGATTTTGAGAAAGGATTCATCAGGGCTGAAGTTATTCCTTATGCTGATTACCTTCACTTTGGATCAGAATTTGCAGTGAAGGAGGCAGGGAAATTAAAAATTGAGGGAAAAGATTATATAGTCAAAGATGGGGATGTTATGCATTTTCTATTCAATGTATGACAAGCTTCTGGTAAATACAACAGTGTGCTATGAGACATTACATCTACTTGTTATTATCATTTTTTGTTTTCAGTTGTATGGACGATTCAAATGTCGACATGCAGGGAGGTCCTATAGATAAAGAATTACAAACATTGCTTGTTGAGACAGCTCCGAATGGAAATATAGAGGATTATATATTACCAGATAGTGACGACTTTAATGCCATCCCTCAAGATCCCTTAAACCCCATTACTGCAGAAAAAGTACAACTCGGTAAATTGCTATTCCATGAAACAGGAATAGCTCAAAACCCCAAAAATGAAGAAGGTAGAGGCACTTTCTCCTGTGCATCTTGCCATCATGCACAAGGAGGGTTTCAAGCTGAACGCTTCCAGGGCATCGGAGATGGAGGCCTTGGTTTTGGTTTGGGCATTGCAAGGGACAAACACAATTTATACAAAGAAGAAGACTTGGATGTACAACCAATTCGCACACCCTCCGCCATGAATATCGCCTACCAGATCAATGTGCTATGGAACGGACAATTCGGAGCTACAGGTTTGAACAACGGGACAGAGGCCGCTTGGACTGCAGACACGCCTAAAGAAACCAACCACTTAGGATTTGAAGGCACCGAAACCCAGGCCATTGCTGGTCTTGATGTCCACAGACTCGTTATTGATGAGAATTTAATGGCTAGTCTCGGGTACAAAGAAATGTTTGATCGTGTTTTTGCGGATATGCCACAGAGTGAACGTTACTCTGCAATTACGGCCGGATTGGCAATTGCTGCTTTTGAGCGTACTATTTTGGCCAACGAAGCGCCATTTCAAAAATGGTTGAAAGGAGATATGCAAGCCATGACTACCAAACAAAAAGAAGGAGCGATACTCTTTTTTGATAAGGGAGAGTGCGCGAGTTGTCACAATGGCCCCTCACTGGCCAATATGGAATTCCACGCCCTGGGAATGCTAGATCTGATAGACTGTCCGGATCCTGTCTTTAAGACAACTTTAGACAATGTGGAGAATTTAGGCCGAGGTGGCTTTACAGGTCGGGCCGAGGATAACTACAGGTTTAAGGTGCCTCAATTGTACAATCTGAAGGACAGTCCTTTCTATGGTCATGGAAGTTCATTCTATTCCGTTTTAGATGTCTTGATTTATAAGAATGAAGCTCAAAAAGAAAACAGCCGGGTGCCGGAAAATGCGCTTTCTCCCCTTTTCCACCCGTTGAATCTGACAGACCAGGAATTGGAAGCAATTACGGCTTTTATAGAGGGGGGGTTGTATGATTCAAATCTTGGACGCTATGTACCTGCGGAATTGCCTTCGGGTAATTGTTTCCCAAATGCTGATTTGCTGTCACAGCAGGAATTGGGCTGTCTGTAGTAAATGAAGTCATCTTTACTGTATGACATAAATCGGAAAGACTGGTTTAGACTTGGATCAAAGCTCCATAGAAATATATATGGCCGTTTCTAATGATTCTATGTTCGAAATGATTTTACACGCCGCTCAATTCCGATTTATGATCTCAACAACCTCATGTATAGTAAAATAATGGATGGTATCCTTATTTGATTTTCGCAGGGCAAAGCTGTCTTATGCGGAAATCCTTTTGAAAGGTGGAAAACAAGCTGTTCTAATTTTCTTTTCTATCCTCAATATCCTGAGTTTTGAGCGGAAGTTCTGTCTAAAACAGAAAAGCCTTTATTGGAATAAAGGCTTTTAGGATCGATACTCAAGATCAATAGTTGAAAATTCTTCATTAAGGTTTTACAACATAGAAACGAATGGTTTTTTCTTTATTACTGTCTTTATAGCGTAAAAAGTAAAGCCCTTGTTTTAAATTTCTGCAATCAATAGATATTTCGTTGTTGCCTGGATAAACCTGGTACATTTGATCAAGGTAGTTCTGACCAAACATGCTAATCAATTGAAGGCTTACTTGGCTATAGGCTTCAGCTTCAACTTGTACATTTAAATCAGTTGTAACTGGGTTGCTCAGAATACTCACTTGGTTTTCGATGGTAAGTTCTTCCGTATTATTGACACTGCACTGCCCTTCAGCTCTCAAATCAAGCGTATAACTTCCTGGACCGGTTATGGCAGGATCGGGCAATTCAAAGCTTTGCATTCCAAACCCGCGGATCCAGGCGTCGACTGTTAAACTCAGTTCATAAGATCCAATATTATTATTTTCCGTAGGAGTGCCCGTAATGACCATGCAGTCTGCCTCTCCTGGATAAAAAACATCATTGGTCGTATTTGTCTCTTCATCAAGGCCATCAGGCAGGCCCTGTATACCACCATCAACCAATCTGATAGAATCTATCATGACCTCAACACCAAAAAGCTCCACAGACTCAGGAACAAACAGAACAAATTTGAACTCATATTCTTCATTGATACAAGCTGGTTTGTCGATACCACCATCCGGGTTCTCAACCTGATCAAATGGTCCAGGGCTAATAATTGCGTTGGAATCCACTTCAGATTGATCAAATGTGCATACCTGCGCTTGCAGAGAAAAAGTTACAAGTACTAAAATTAATATGTAGAATTGTTTCATGGACAAGTTTGCTTATGAGTATATTTTCAATACAAATTTACTAAAATTACAGAAAAAAATATATGCGTGTATACTTTTATAATTTCCTTAACGTTGGGTTGATTTTTATTGTTTCTGCCCTATCAGTATCAGCACAAGAAATAAGCGCTTACATACTGGATGCCAATTCAAAAGCTCCAGTAGCAGGTGCCACCATTCTATGCAAGGAGAGTTTCGCTGTTTCGGACGAAAGTGGTTACTTCTTTTTGTCCGCCTGTGAAGGTGATTCTCTCCTCATCCGGCACATTGCCTATAAAACTGACAGAATTGCAAAATCAATTATTGTTCGAAAAGACACGCTCTATTTGCAGTCCAATTCACAAGTGATAGATCCGATAACCGTTACTGGAACGCGCTACGGTCAGTCTTCATCTGAGTCAGTGGTAAGCCTTGAAGTGATTGGACAAAGCCGTATCGAAAGGGAAAATACACCCAATATTGAGGAAATGGTTACCAAGATCAGCGGGGTTCAAATATCTGATGGCCAGGCCAGCATCAGAGGTGGGAGTGGTTACTCATATGGAGCCGGCAGTCGTGTCATGCTGCTCGTAGACGATATGCCGGGGCTGCAGCAAGATGCCATGCTTACCAATTGGAGGGATATCCCTACAGAAAATGTGGAACAAATAGAGGTCATCAAAGGAGCGTCTTCTATTCTTTATGGTTCCTCTGCACTCAATGGTGTGATTAATGTCAGAACAGGCTATGCCGGCTCAGAACCAGAAACTAAGGTCAGCGTGCAGAGTATCGTTACTGATGCTCCGGCCATTGATTCAATGAAATGGTGGGACGGTGCATTGATTACGACTAATGCCAGCATTCTTCACAAGCAGAAATTTGGTAAATTAGACCTGGTATCCTCTCTTTTTTACTTTAATGATGAAAGTTATTTTAAAGGCAGTTACCGTGAATATGGTCGGGGCCATCTCAAACTGCGATATAGATTGCGACCTGAATTGTCGTTTGGTATCAATGCGAACTTAAATGCAGGGAGTAACAATGCACCTTTTTATTGGGAAGATTACGGGGCAGAAACCTTGATAGCGGATACGGCCTCCTATTCTGAGTCCGATTATACGCGTTATTTCATCGATCCGTTTCTGAAATACTATGCATCCAATGGAGACGAACATATTTTCCGTGGGAGATTCTTTCGCACCAATAATCGCGTAGACATGGATCGGGCCAATGAATCTAACACATTTCTTGCCGAGTATCAATATGTCAAGACACTGGAGGAAATCGATATGATTATTACTACGGGAATCCTAGGTAGCAGGCTCAATTCATCTGCAGAACTCTACAGCAATGAGGAATTCATACAATGGAACGGTGCAGCTTATGCACAGGTGGATTACGAGATGACCGAACAATTAAAAATCATAGCCGGATTGAGATATGAAATCAATAAAACAGTTACCCCCGATTCAGTTCCCTTTTTTGAAGTTAACGAGGAACTCAACGAATACGACCGTCTTGTTGGGAGATTGGGTCTCAATTACCAGGTATCTGATTATTCAAAATTCAGAGCAAATTGGGGACAAGGGTATCGCTACCCCAGTATTGCAGAGCGATTTATCAGTACCAACATTGGTATTAATGTTGTGCCGAACCCAGAACTTAGACCAGAAACAGGTTGGACGGCTGAAATTGGATGGCGTCAGGGCTTGCAATTGGGAAAATGGAAAGGATTTCTGGACCTGTCCTTTTATAGAATGGAATATACTGATATGATGGAATTCAATGTTCGCACGTTTATGGCAGAACCTTTTCTTGGTTTCCAATCCAGGAATATCGGAGATACAGAAATACAAGGATTTGAAATCATTACCAATGCGCAGTTGAAATTGGACGATAAAAATTTAATTGAAGTCTATGCCGGATACAATTATGTCGACCCTAGATACTCAAATCTTACTGATGACATCAAACGCCTAAATACTTCAGATAAAAATATTCTCAAATATAGACAGCGACATCAGGTGAATGGCCATGTCAACTGGAGCTACAAGCATTTGTCTATTGGGGCTACTTATCGTTACCTGAGTAAAACAGAAAATATTGATCTCATATTTACCAATCCGTTTTTCATACAAGGTGTAGATGCCTTCCGCGAGGATCAGAATAATGGAAGCCATATTGCCGACCTCATTCTTTCCTATCAATTTAAGGGGGATATTACACTCAGGCTGAACGTAAAAAATATCAACAACGAGTTTTATGCTGTGCGTCCTGCTATGATTGAGCCCCCTCGCTCCTACTCCATTCAATTAACAAAAAAATGGTAGAGTCGCGACTGACATTATGACACCCACTGATTATTTTATTACATTTACGGCTCATTCGAAAAAAAATAGCCCGTGAGAGCATCAGACAACGCTTTGTTGGAGGAGAACCGGCAGGGAGAGGTTTTCGAACAGACCGAAAACGCTCCTGAGCAGTCGAAAGGAAAACATTTTTACATTGAGAGCTATGGCTGTCAAATGAATTTTAGTGACAGTGAGATAGTGGCTTCGATATTGGCAGGAGAAAACTTTTCACCCACAAAGGAAATGTACGAGGCAGATTTGATATTGATCAATACCTGTTCTATACGTGAAAAGGCGGAGCTTACCGTCAGAAAAAGGCTGCGCGAATTCAATAAAATTAAGCGCAAAAAGCCAGGTATACTGATCGGTGTTCTAGGATGTATGGCCGAACGCCTAAAGGATAAATTGTTAGAGCAGGAAAAGTTGGTAGATCTCGTGGTTGGTCCTGATGCATATCGCGATATTCCGAAATTGATTAGAACCGTGGAGGATGGAGACAAAGGGATCAATGTCTTTTTATCCAGAGAGGAGACCTATGCAGATATTTCTCCCATGCGCTTGGATAGCAATGGTGTGTCGGCTTTTATATCCATCATGAGAGGGTGTGACAATATGTGCAGTTTCTGCGTGGTGCCCTTTACCAGAGGACGGGAGCGCAGTCGGAATGCTTTCACTATTGTGGCAGAGGCTGCAGATCTTTTTGACAAAGGATTCAAGGAGGTGACTTTACTGGGGCAAAACGTTGATTCCTACAAGTGGGAAAATCCTGAAACTGGTGAGCCAGTAAGTTTTGCTCAACTGCTGCGCATGGTGGCAGAAGTAAGTCCCAAGATGCGTGTGAGATTTTCTACATCTCACCCTAAAGACATTACAGATGATGTTCTCTACGCCATTCGCGATTATGATAACATTTGTAACTACATTCACTTACCTGTTCAATCCGGCAATAGCCGCATTCTCAAATTAATGAATCGCACCTATGATAGAGAATGGTACATGGAGAAAGTGCGTAGGATTTATGAAATCATCCCGGATTGCGCTATTTCTTCAGACATGATTGCCGGCTTTTGTTCTGAAACAGAGCAAGAGCACAAGCAAACTTTAAGTGTAATGGAGTTTGCTCAATACTCCATGTCCTATATGTTTTACTATTCGGAGCGCCCTGGTACACTGGCAGGCAAAAAATATGAAGACGATGTTCCCTTAGATATCAAAAAGAGAAGGTTAAAGGAGATTATATTCCTGCAAAATGAAATCTCTGAAGCACATAATAAGAGGGATCATGGTAAGATATTCAAAGTGCTCATTGAGGGAGATTCAAAAAAATCTGATTTGGATTTCAAGGGTAGAAACTCGCAAAATAAGGTGGTCGTATTTCCCAAAGTAGTCGGATATGGACCAGGAGACTACATTCATGTCAGGATTATGAACAGCACTAGTGCTACCCTACTAGGTGAAGCAGTTCCAGGTCATGAATGATCTGCAGGCCATAAAGAGAAGATTTGGCATCATCGGTAGATCAAAGGTGCTAGACCAGGCTTTGGCCACTGCGGTGCGTGTAGCTAAAACGGATCTCACAGTTTTAATTACGGGGGAAAGCGGTGTTGGAAAAGAAGCCTTTTCTAAAATTATACACCAATTAAGTGCACGCAAACACAACCCTTTTATTGCAATCAACTGTGGTGCGATTCCGGAGGGAACAATCAATTCAGAATTGTTCGGCCATGAGAAAGGTGCTTTCACGGGAGCCACTTCTGATCGTAAGGGTTATTTTGAAACGGTCAACGGTGGCACCATATTTCTTGACGAAATTGGTGAAATGCCACTTGATACACAGAGCTTTTTATTAAGGGTTCTGGAATCAGGTGAATTCATACGTGTTGGCTCTTCTGCTATCCAAACCACTGATGTGAGAGTCATTGCCGCCACGAATGTCAATCTGATGGACAAAATCAACCAGGGTAAATTTCGTGAGGATTTATATTACCGACTAAATACGGTTCCGATTTTTGTTCCAGCTCTTCGCAAACGGAAAGAAGATATTTATATGCTGTTCAGGAAGTTCGTCTTGGATTTTGCTGACAAATATAAGTCGCAACCGATTGAACTGGATGAAGAGGCTCGAAAGCTATTGGAGCAATACCAATGGAAGGGCAATATCAGGGAGTTAAAGAATGTAGCAGAGCAGCTGTCCGTTCTCAGTCAGAAACCACTTATCACCTCCGAGGATTTGAGCAGGATCATCAACTATTCTCACGGAGATTTTTTGCCCTCAAAAATAGAGCCATCAGTTGGAGGAGGTGACAATTTAAATTTTAAGGAGAGAGAGATTTTTTACAAGCTACTCTTCGAAATGAAAAATGACATTAATGAACTGAAGTCTTTCGTTTATGGTTTGGCAAGAAACAATGACCTTGAGATCCCTGTAAGCAAAGAGGACAATCTTTTGCCTACTCGGTTGGACATGAGTGAATTGCCTGATAACAGACGTAAAGAAATCATTCAAACAACTGACGCCTTTGATGTTTCACCAACCAGTGGCACATATGACAATCCCTATTTTGACGATGAGGAGGAAGCATTTTCAGAGTCGGAAGTAATAGAAGAAAACCTTTCCATTGAGGACATGGAGAAAGAGTTAATTAGAAAAGCGCTAAAAAAGTACAGGGGTAAAAGAAAAGAGGCTGCCCAGGAACTGGGTATCTCGGAGAGAACCTTGTATCGCAAGATCAAGCAATATGATTTGAACTGATATGAGATTTCAAAATTTCTACCCGGTAAGTATTTTATTAATGAGCATGTTGTTTCCTTCTTGTCTCAGCTTCAAGGGAATTTCCATCCCTCCGGATATGGAGACATTTTATGTTGAGAATTTCAGCGACCGATCCAATAGCGCCATACCCAACCTGGATGTTGATTTTACGATTCAATTGAGGGACAAAATCAGGCAGAATTGCAGGTTGGTTTTTTCTGACAATGCTCCCGACGTTAGTTTTGAAGGAGAAATTACGCGTTTCGAAATTGAGAATGTATCCCCTACGGCAGATAACCAGGTCGATTACAATAAATTGGTCATTAAAGTTAAAGTGAGGTATTACAGTGATGATGACCCGGAAATTGGGTTTGAAAAAGTTTTTCAACATTTTGAGCAGTATCCAGCAACTGAGTTATTGGTAAATGTACAGGATCAATTGGTAGAAACTATTTTTGATCAAATAGCAGAACAAGTTTTTAACGAGGCATTTACAAATTGGTAAGAGTAAATATATATCTTTGGACTTATGACTGCTGCCTTGTTTTCAGATTATATTTCCGGAAAGCAAAGTGTCGACAATTTAGGTTTTGAGGAATTGAAAACGCTTGTTATACAATACCCCTATTGTCGTCAGTTGCGCTATTTACTTGCTCAAAGGGAGTTGGATGAACACGCTGCCGACGAGAAAAATAGAAGCATACAGCTGGCAAGTATCAGTGCCAATAACAGAAAGGCCTTTTTTAGTTTTATAAGCAAAAAAAAAAGAGCTTTCACTAAGGCGGTGATAAACTTGGTTAAGAGCATTCCGGGAATTACAAATAATGTTGAGAAACGACCACCAGAAAATAAAGTGGCTCGAAGGGTCACGGTTATATCGAATAGAAAACAAATTCAGGCCGGCATTGAAAAGAAAACGACAGAGCCTAGTGTTTCTAAAAAGCAACTCAAATCTGAGCATGTCCCACAACCTTCAATCGAAGAAGCACAGTCAGATTATATTCAATGGTTAAAAAAATTGAAGAAAGCCCAGCCAAAGGGTGCCCCCAACGGGCCGAAAGAAGAACCACAGCCTGTCATATCTGAAACACTGGCACGTTTATTGGTCAGGCAAGGAAAACAGCAGGAGGCCTTACGTATGATTAACCAATTGATCTTGCTTAATCCAGAAAAAAAGGCTTACTTTGCATCGCTTATTGAAGGAGTAAATAAAGAATCGTAACATGTTAAATTTTCTAACCATCATCATCACACTGATTTGCGTCATCCTTATGGGTGTCGTATTAGTACAGAACCCTAAAGGCGGAGGTGTGGATTCCACATTCGGTGGCTCTGCGGCCAATCAAATGTTCGGAGCGGCCAAGTCGACCGATTTTATTGAAAAATTGACATGGGGACTGGCTATTGCCCTTTTTATATTGTGCATATTATCTACTTTCCTAATAGGGTCAGGACCCTCAGGGGATGTTCCTTTAATGTCTCAATAATCAAGAGGCAAATTAAAAAGAATCAATGGGCTCCATTCTATTTTGCAGAATGGAGTTTTTTTATGCCATATTTTCAAGTGGCCTGACAGAATATTTACTAATTATTGCATAAAAGTCATGATAAGTCATAGTTCATGCTATTTTGTCATAATGAGTGTTCATGGCATACATTGTGTACAAAGAAAAATATCGTTTACCATTAAAACTTAGTCTATGAAACCAATAAATGACAGAGTTGTAGTCAAGCCGCACGAAGCGGAAGAAAAAACAGAAGGGGGCATTATCATACCCGACACGGCCAAAGAGAAACCTCAAAAAGGAGAGGTCGTTGCAGTTGGTCCCGGTAAGGACGGCAACGCCATGACTGTGAGCAAGGGTGATATTGTATTGTATGGCAAGTATGCCGGACAGGATTTGCGCCATGAGGGCGAGGATTACCTGATCATGAGAGAAGATGACATTCTCGTTATCCTTTAATCTGAATTCGCAAAAATCAATTTAACACTTTAAAAAAAATCACAATGGCTAAAGATATAATGTTTGACAGTAAGGCAAGAGAGAAACTCAAGCGAGGAATTGATGCACTCTCCAATGCCGTAAAAGTAACCCTTGGACCAAAAGGTCGAAACGTGGTTATCGAGAAAAGTTTTGGTGCACCTGCTATAACAAAGGATGGTGTCACTGTGGCTAAAGAAATTGAGCTCAAAGATCCTGTAGAGAACATGGGGGCTCAAATGGTTAAAGAAGTAGCTTCTAAAACAGCCGATATTGCAGGTGATGGCACTACTACTGCTACTGTACTTGCCCAAAGCCTGGTTAATGCTGGAATGAAGCATGTGGTAGCAGGAGCCAGTCCAATGGATATCAAAAGAGGTATTGATAAGGCTGTGGCTCAAATCATCCAAAATCTTCGGGATCAAAGCGAGGTTATTGGAGATGAGATTGAGAAAATAGAACAGGTCGGTTCAATTTCTGCTAACAATGACAACGAAATTGGGAAATTGATTGCCCAGGCTATGCAGCGCGTGACTAAAGACGGGGTAATCACGGTTGAGGAAGCCAAAGGAACTGATACTTATGTGGAAGAAGTCATGGGTATGCAGTTTGACAGAGGTTATTTATCACCTTATTTTGTTACTGACACGGAGAATATGGTGTGTGAATATGAGAATCCTTTAATTCTCATTCACGACAAAAAAATCTCTAATGTCCAGAGTATTGTTCCGGTATTGGAGCAGGCATCTCAAAATGGTCAACCTTTAATGATAATTGCGGAAGACGTTGACAGCCAGGCTTTGGGCCTTTTGGTTGTGAATAGATTGAGAGGAGGGCTGAAGGTTGTAGCGGTGAAGGCCCCCGGATTTGGAGACAGAAGAAAAGCCATGCTGGAAGATATTGCTACTCTAACTGGTGGTACTGTTATTTCAGAAGAGCAAGGCTACAAGCTTGAAAATGCAGATCTTTCTCACCTTGGTAGTGCTGAAAAGATAACTGTAGATAAAGACAATACGACTATTGTCAAGGGTGCTGGAAGTGATGAGCAGATTCATTCCAGAATCAACCAGATCAAACAGCAAATAGAAAATACAACCAGCGATTACGATCGTGAGAAGCTCCAGGAGCGCCTTGCTAAGTTGAGCGGTGGTGTGGCCGTATTGTATGTTGGAGCACCTACGGAAGTCGAGATGAAAGAGAAGAAAGACCGCGTTGATGATGCTTTACATGCCACCCGTGCTGCCATCGAAGAAGGCATTGTTGCCGGTGGAGGTGTTGCATTGGTCAGGGCTATTTCTTCTATCGCTAAATTGAAAGGTGAGAATGAAGATGAGAATATCGGAATTGCCATGGTAAGAAAAGCACTGGAGTCGCCTTTGCGCACGATTGCGGAAAATGCCGGTATGGAAGGCTCCGTAATACTTCAAAGAGTGAAAAATAGCCGCGGTGATGTGGGTTACAATGCCAGAACAGACAAGTTTGAAAACTTGAAAAAGGCTGGTGTAATCGATCCGACAAAGGTTACACGTATTGCATTGGAGAACGCGGCATCAATTGCCAGCATGATCCTGACTACGGAGTGTGTAATCAGCAACCATCCGGAAGAAAACGATGATATGCCAGCAGGCGCCCCAGGAATGGGAGGCGGCATGCCAGGTATGATGTAAGAATTGCACATTTAGATTAAAAGGTCGGCATAATTGCCGGCCTTTTTTATTTGACATATGACAGTTCCTTTACCAATTGTAGAATCATTCGTTCGCTGTCTGACACCTTTTGCACTTCAATACATTTACCTTTGCCATTATCTGATAAAGCTTTGAGAAATTCCACCGCTCTTGGGTCTTCGCCAAAAGCCAGCCCTGATACTGTTATGCCTCGTCGACTATGTCGCTGAGCTTCTTTGAATAGATCATTCTCAGTAATTTCCCTATCATTGAATTTGCCATCTGTAGCCACGATTATAGCATTATTTCCATCAGTCAAGCGGTATTTTTTTGCCAGATCAAAAGCTTTCATCATTCCTTTTCCACCATAGGATCCACCTTCAGCACTAAGCTGACTGACTATATGATACATACGCTCCTTTGACGCATTGTCATCAGCTAAAAGAGGAATCTTTACTACCCTGGAATAGGTAATAATTGTAATTTGATCCTGTGGTCTAAGGGCATTGATGAGCTTACCCACCGAAGATTTAAGAGCCTCCATTTTACCATTGGCACCCATGGATCGTGACTTGTCCAATAGCAACACAATACTATTGGCAGGTGCGCCCACTGAAAAAGCATCTGGATCATCAGAATTTTCTTTGGGCCACTTTGTTGCAGTTTCATCAGTGACTTCATCTTTTACAAAGCTGTCTTCGAAAGCATAGGTATCTTCAATTTCCTCAGTTTTCTCTTCCTTCGGATCCAGAGTAGCAAGAGGCTCAGTGTCGTTCACGACAGGTTTTGGGTTTAAGGTAGGCGGACGATTAACTGTAGGACATTGAACAAGTGCATTTGGATCAATTGAACGGATAATGCCCGTTATTTTTAAATCGATTGATTCATCCAAGACATTGATATATACCGGTATCTTTAACTTGAACGGGCCTTCTTCTTCTGTGTAATAAACAATCCCAAGGCGAGTGGAATAACCTGGTTGGATCATTTGCCGGGTATGGATTAATTGGAATTCGAGGCCATAGTGTTGCGGCAAAATGAACCATGGTTTGTCCCCCGTATTCGAAAGCTCAAACCACATCGTATCATTTTTCCAGTTCTCAACTTTGCCCAATTGGATTTTTGAAGGTTTAAGCTGATAGACGTTCTGTGCTTGAATTGTAGTCATTAGGATAAGAAATGGGAAGAACAAGAGGATACGAAACATGAGCAATTCATTTGATGTATAAAAAGAACGAATGCTGAAACTGCTGAAGTATGACTTTTAAGTTATCAGGCCATTGAGAAAGTTGTAAAGAAGAAAAATAGTAAGGGCAAAGCCAAAACTGAGCATGGTACCAATAAGGACGTATTCTGTCAGTTTTCTTCCCTTTGATTTTTGCAGATCTCCAAAGCGAAACACGGATTTAGCAGCAACGAGAAAACCGATGGCAGTTAGCTGACCAGTAGTCGCAAGAAAGAAAACAAAGAGCCTCTCCAGGTTACCAATAAATGTACCCGCTTTTTCCAGAGAATCCTCCTTATCCACTTCCAATTGCTTACTCCAGGGTTTCAGGATGTAGTGAATGATTATACCAGAAACCCGGGTAAGCAGCACGACACAAATAAGCAGTATAAAGAATTGTTGAACTTGTCCTTCCTGAATGCCCCAACTCATACGCGCAATTTCTGGAAACGAAACAAAAAGCAGAACTGAAATATGCAAAAGCTGGTCGATAAAAAAGAAGAGGCCTGCTCGCCCCCAACGCATAGCGTATATTTTACCAAGATCAATAAAATAGTGAGCAACTATGATTATGGCTAATGCACCCAAAGACAAGGCTTGTGCCAGGACCAGCGGCACTATCAAAAGTGCATGTATAAGAATATGGTAAATTAGTCCTTTGGACCTAAATCCTTTAGACATTTTATCATCCACCCATGCTTTAGGTTGGAACACAAAATCACCCAGAAGATGGGATGTCAAAAGATATAGGAATAGTGTTATAGCCGTCATTTCGAAGTCAATTCCTGCTCAAAATAATGCATCATTCCATAAATTTCTTTAAACCCTGAACGCGATAGACTTTCACTAATGACACTTTGACGCACTTTTAAGATTTTGGCCAACTCTTTCTGTGTTTTGTTGGGGTGACTCATTTTAGTATAAAAAATATAGGCCATTCTGGAAGTCCAGTCATCCATGATTTTTGTAGCCAATGCCAACATGGTTCCAGCGAGTCGGTCAAATCCAACAGATTCACTCATGACGATAAGTTTTTTCTTACCGATATTGTCCATCCCTCTTCCAGAATAACGAAATGCAGTACCATTGGATGTGGCCAATTTTCCAGAATCATGTTCCACCTTACCAATGCCTACGGCTTGTCTGAGTTGTATGTCATACTTGCCATACATTTCAGCATATAAAAAGATGGCCCTTGAAATGGCATAGGCAGGGTTTGTTACCTTTAATTGAAAGGCATCGCCTCCAAAAATTGTCCAATCCCGCTCTTGTTGTCCCTCCTTTTCTAGAACCAATTGTAGATTGTTTACCCATTCATTCCCTTGAATCTGTGTAGAATGGATGATGTCTCCTGTAATAACGGCAATTCCTTTTTCTCCCTGTTGCACCAATTGATCTTGCATATACTCAATATATCATTTGAAAAGATAATATGCAAATATATAGCCAAATAAAACGATATAATCAATTATAGTCTCTATAAGCGATAACATAGCTCCTGCCTAAACCCATGTTGAAGCAAGTCACAAAGGCAACAGCTTGACTTATTAATATAAATTCAAAAATCAATCACTTGAAGTAATACGTTTAGGGTTCAGTCCTGTTTACATACATGTAAAAATCAGATTTTTCTCCACAGCCCATATTTAGCCTAATTATTGTTTGATCCAGTTAAGATTAACTGTCTCTTGAGCAGATTGTACAGATATAATATAATTGCCCCTGGGCAAATCGAAAACAGGATATTTGAAATGCTTCTGCCCGTTGATTTTTGCACTGAACACAATTCTCCCCGACAAACTGTATATGCTTACTTTATCCATTGGAAGCCTTGAACGCAATTGAAGATATTCCGATGCAGGATTGGGAAAAATATTTATGTTTATGACATTACTCTCGTCAACATTCGTTGTCCTGTCTAAACTAACAAAGTCATCAATGCAAAAATAAGCCGGTGTATTCATACCAAAAGCACCATTATCGCTTGAACTCAAACTGAATTCCAGGCTATCCGCATTCCCGAGTGGTTTCAAATCCACCCACGTCCAATCATCTACAATGTAATCTTCGCTGTTGTTTTGAAAACGGAAGTCAGCCAGGTAGAATTCTACTTGATTCGCTTTCAACTCACCATTGAAATATGCCTCAATGGTCACGAGAAAAAAATCGGGATCATTCCCATCTACTCCTCCAAACTTTTTGGAAAATTGATCCCCATTAAGCATACTCAAATAGCTGTATGTAGAATTGGTGATATATACACCATCCATTGTGCCTTTTGCTGCGTCATTTTCAGCTATGACACGAACCGGATTAAAAGCATAGCTAAAAGCATAAGTTGCACTTCCATCATGTCCGCTTCCCGAAATAGCGCTAGATTGATTGCTAAAACCTGGTGTTTCCGTATCTGTGGTACTTGAAATGGCCCATCCACTAAAACTCATAAATTCCGAATCATAGCTATTTGGAAATTGCATATTTCCACTTCGAAAAGCCCCTTCGGCACCCAGGCCTAAGTTGAAGCTCTCTTCTCCGGGATATAGATTTTCAAATCCGGATGTGGTCTGGGCAAAAATGCAAGAACTCAATATCAATAATAGAGGTAGAAAAATAATTCTCATTCGTCTGGTTTAAATAGTGAATAAATGATGCTTAACTGATAATGTCTTCCAGGCATGGGTCTAAATTCAACTATCTCATATTCTCGGTTCCATATATTTCTTAACTCAAATTGTAGCGAGAATTGATGCGATCTGTAATGCTTAAAATGATAAGCCAGACTTAAGTCGCCCAGTTGATAGGCATCAACAAGCTTATTGAAGCCATCCATACTACTTTGGTATTGATGGGTGTAAATCACATTCCATGAATGAAATTCCATATTGAATTGGGCAATGGTCCTATGCCTTGGAAGATAATGCAATTGCTCTCCTGAGGAACGCTTAGGAATACGAAGATCTTTCATGCTGTATGAGCGAACGAAAGTGTAGGACAGGTCAAAGCAAATACTCCATTCATGGCGTACGTATTGGTTTTGCCATTTAGACTCGATGCCGTAACTGATGATCTCATTTAAATTGAGGGCCCTGAAGAGGCTGCCTCCTTCAGGTATCGTCCACTGTAACCAATTGTCCACATTTCTATAGAAGCCGTTTAATTGAATGTGAGATTGCCATTTATCATCAAATTTCATATACCTTCTTGTCCCAATTTCAGAAGACCAACCATGTTCAGGTAGAAGTTCTTGATTGCCTCCCGGCCTCCAATACAATTCATTTAAACTGGGAATCCTGTATTGCCCACTAAAACCTGCAAATACCATCCAATTTGCCGGATCACCATATCTTATATCAGCAGCAGGTATGAAAGGGATCCACCGATTGTTGAATCGTCCTTGCCTCACGGAAAACTCAGCACTCCAGATAGTCTTATTGTATTTCAGCTTACCAAATATAGCCTGGTAATTTTGCTCCTCTCTAATATTCCCATATCCGCTGGATTCAGCTTGATTGTTTCGCCCTTCCAGCCCAAAATGAAGCTTTAAATCACCAAAATGGCGTTGAGCTTCTGCCTTAGTAAATCGAGTTTGAATACTCGAAGGAGAAGACAACAGAATGGTCGGGTCAAAGTAATCCAATCGTTCATTCATGTAAGAAACTTTTCCATCAAGCAACCATGGACCAACCACAGTCTTCAATCCCAAAACGATCCTGTCTGCCCCATCTAGTTGATAGGCATTACTGGTCGTTTGTCTAATGGTGGGTGGTACTTGCCTGTTGGCACTTTGTTTCCAATAATCCAGTTTTATTCGTGTATTCTCCGATGCCTTCCAACCCATCGTGTGCATTAGGTAATTTCTGTTCACCGCTGAATTGGACTGACGATGATTGGATTGCTGAATTTCGAAATCATTTTTGCTATTGATGGCACCCATTTTGGTGTTAAAGCTGAAGCGTTTATTGCTCCAGGATGATTCATAATGCAATTGTCTTCGGCCGAAGGAGCCAAGCCCTATTTGAGCTTTATAAGCATATCCACTTTTAAATGACAATTCGCTCTCAAGACGAATATTACCACCAATAGATGAGCTTCCATACAAGATGGCTTCCGTGCCAAAATCAAGGGCTAACTGGTCAAAACCATCTACGGGCACATTGGATACATCTGCCAAACCCAGCATGGAATTATTGACCGGAACTCCATTCCAAATTAGACTGGTTTGAGAAGAAGTAGCTCCCCTGAGCGAAATAGTTGCAAGATTGCCGGCACCATAGGATCGAATAAATGCCAATGATTGCTGCTGTAAAAGCTGATCCAGAGACAGTCCTTTAG
>Ga0102929_1000549_pt1 | contig 22072 bp, 20 predicted proteins | sample SalPonR1_B_D2_MG_FD_78510 | JGI IMG/M metagenome (GOLD analysis project Ga0102929, IMG submission 78510) | Salt pond soil microbial communities from South San Francisco under conditions of wetland restoration - Salt Pond MetaG R1_B_D2_MG | ecosystem: Environmental > Aquatic > Marine > Intertidal... | reverse complement strand
TCGCAGACCATGCGGGCATTCCGGGCGGTCAGATCAAGCGGGACATTGCCGGCAACACAGGTAATACCGAGGACCGAGATGTCTTCGGGGCTGGCCAGTGCAAGAAGGATCGCCACCGCGTCGTCCTGTCCCGGATCGGTATCAATGATGACCTTGCGCGCGCTCATGCGACATTCTCCTTTTCGGGATCAAGATGCAGGGATGTGGTGCAATAGTCCATCGTCGCGGTGGATGTGCGCGGCACGTGGCGGCGGCGGCGCGCTTTTCCGCAAGGCGCCGGTCATTTGCTTTCCGCGCGTTCCCGTACCTTGGCCGCGTCCCAGAGCGCATCCATCTCCGCAAGATCGGACTCCTCTGGCGAACGCCCGTCGCGCGACAGGGCCGTTTCGATCGCGGCAAAGCGGCGGGTGAACTTTGCATTGGCGCCCCGAAGCGCGGCTTCGGGATCAATGTTCATGTGCCGGGCAAGATTGGCCATCACGAAAAGCAGATCACCGAACTCCTCGGCGATCTGATCGCGGGCTCCGGCCTCCGCGGCTTCGTTCAGTTCCGCCACTTCCTCGGTGATCTTGTCGAGCACCTGCACCGAATCCGGCCAGTCGAAGCCGACTCGGGCGGCGCGTTTCTGCAATTTCACCGCGCGCAGAAGCGCCGGAAGGCCGGCGGCGACCCCGTCAAGAACGCCGGTCTGTGACTTGGCCGCGCGCTCGGCGGCCTTGATCGCCTCCCAGTCGCGGGTTTGCTGTACCGCTGATTTGTCGCGGTCTTCGTCACCGAAAACATGCGGGTGGCGCGCGACCATTTTTGCGGCGATGTCATCGGCAACATCCTCGAAGGCGAACAGCCCCCGATCGCTGGCGATCTGGGCATGGAACACGACCTGCAGAAGCAGATCACCCAGTTCTCCGCGCAGATCGCCCCAATCGCCCCGTTCGATCGCGTCGGCGACTTCGTATGCCTCCTCGATCGTGTAGGGGGCGATGGTGACGAAATCCTGGTCGATGTCCCAGGGGCAGCCGGTGTCAGGGTCGCGCAGACGCCGCATCACGTCAAGAAGCCGGTCCATCGCGGCGGAGCCGGTGCGGTTTGGAGGCGTCGGATCGTCGGGCATTGCAGTCGCTCCGTCTTTGGGATTGAGTGAACCCTGAAGCGCGCAGCAGCGGGAGTCCAGACATGGCCGTAATCAACCGGATCGCCGGGTTCGAGGACGAGATGAAGGCTTGGCGGCGGCACCTCCACGCCTATCCCGAACTTGGCCTCGATTGCCATGCGACGGCAGAGTTCGTGGTGGAACGGCTGCAGGAGTTCGGTATCGAAACGATCGAGACGGGTATCGCGCGCAGTGGGGTGGTGGCCGTGATCGAAGGGCGTGGCGAGGGGCCCGTGACGGGACTGCGCGCTGATATGGATGCGCTGCCGATCCTCGAGTCGACGGGGCTGGAATACGCCTCGACGGTGCCGGGCTGCATGCATGCCTGCGGGCATGACGGACACACGGCGATGCTTCTGGGTGCGGCGAAATATCTTGCCGAGACACGCAATTTCGCTGGCCGTGCGGTGTTGATATTCCAACCTGCCGAAGAAGGCCCGGGCGGTGGCCGCCTGATGGTCGAGGATGGTGTTCTGGACCGGCACGGTGTGGACGAGGTTTATGCCCTGCACACCATGCCGGGTGTCGCGCCGGGCAGTTTCGAGACTGCGCCGGGCCCACTTATGGCCGCGGTGGACACCTTGCATGTCCATGTCGAGGGGCAAGGCGGACATGCCGCTTATCCGCACCAGACCCGCGACCCGGTTATCGCGGCGGCCGGTATCGTGCAGGCGCTGCAATCGGTCATCAGCCGCAATCTTGATCCGTTGAGGGATCTGGTCGTGTCAATCACCCAGATCCACACCGGAAGCGCCGAGAACATCGTGCCCGAAACCGCTTATGTGAACGGCACGATGCGCAGCTTCGATCCCGATATTCGGTCCATGGCACTGCGCCGCATTCGCGAGGTCGTGGCGGGGCAGGCGGCCTCTTTCGGGGTCAGCGCGCGGGTGGAGATCGAACAAGGGTATCCGCCCACGCTCAATGATCCGGCCTGCACAGAAGTCGCCGCAGCGGTGGCGCGCCGGATTTCCGGCGAGGCGGCGGTGATCACGGATCGGGAACGCGAGATGGGCGCCGAGGATTTCTCCTACATGCTGAACGCGCGCCCGGGCGCGTTTCTTTTCCTTGGACAGGGCGAGGCCGCGCCCCTGCATCATGCCGGGTTCGATTTCAACGATGCTGTCGCGCCGGTCGGCGCGTCGTTCTTCGCCCGGATGGTGGAACGCGCGGCACCGGTGGGCCGAGATGTGATGCGGGGACGGTAATATGGCATTGAAAGATGCAGAAAATCAAGTAGATCAAGCATTTACGAGGCAAAAATCACGTGGATTGAGCCACGAGAACGTGTTTGGCGGCGCCCCTTCGTTCCTGCGCCGGCGTTACAGCAAGGATCTGGCCGGTGTTGACGTGGCCGTGACAGGGGTGCCTTTTGATCAGGCGGTCACCAATCGGCCCGGCACACGGTTGGGACCGCGGGCGATCCGCGAAATGTCGGCATTGCAGACCTGCGATCCGCCTTACGGCTGGGCCGGGTTCAGCCCGCTGGAGGAACTGGATATCGTGGACTACGGTGATCTGGCCTTCGATTACGCAAACATCCCCGCCTTTCCCGATGCGCTGCGTGATCATGTCCGCTCGATCCTCGCGGCAGGCGCAGCGAGCGTGACACTGGGTGGAGATCACTATATTTCTTTCCCGATTCTAAAGGCTTATGCGGAAAAATTCGGGCCGCTTTCTTTGCTGCAATTCGACGCGCATTCCGATACTTGGCCTGATGACGACATGGCGCGTGTGGATCATGGCACGATGTTCTACAAGGCGGTGAAGGAAGGATTGGTCGATCCGGGGCGGTCGGTTCAGGTTGGTATCCGCACGGTCAATGAAGACAATCTGGGCGTTCACACGATAGATGCGCGGGAGGTCCACGAGGACGGCCCGGCCGCCTGCGCGGCACGGATCCGCCGGATCCTCGGCGATGCGCCGACCTATGTCAGTTTCGATATCGACTGCCTTGACCCCGGTTTCGCGCCGGGCACCGGCACGCCGGTCTGGGGCGGGCTTAGCAGCGGACAGGCGGCGATCCTGCTGCGCGACGTCGCCGGCATCAACATGGTGGGCGGGGACGTGGTGGAAGTGTCGCCGCCTTTCGATCCCTCGGGTGCCACGGCGGTGGCCGGGGCGCATGTGGCGATGGAACTGATCTGCCTTTGGGGCTGGACGCGACGCGGCGGCGGCGCGGCGGGGTCCTGAGGCGGGGCTCGGGCAGGGGCTTTCGGCGCTGCAGCAGAGATATCCACAACATCTTGTGATGCCTGTGGATCAATTGAAAGGAACGGGCGCATGATCCGGTGGACGACAGGCGTGATTGTTGCAATTCTGGTCGTGCTTCTGGGGGTTTCGGCCTATGTCCGGTTGGCCCCGACGGAGCCGGAGCGCTGGCACCGGATGCCCGGCGCGATCACCAGCCGCAATCTCGAGGGCGGGGCGATGCGCATCGTGGGCGCCGGGGCCGACGGGCTGGCGCGGCTGGACACGATCATCCGCGACACCCCGCGCACGCGCGTCCTCGCGGGGTCGGTGGAGGCGGGGATGGTCACCTATGTCACCCGCTCGGCGGTCTTCGGATTTCCGGATTACACCACCGCGCGCGCCGCGGGCCCGCAGATCGAGATCTATGGGCGGCTGCGCTTCGGACGCTCGGATCTAGGAGTCAACGCTGCCCGCATCGACGGCTGGCTGGAGCGCTTCGGGAAGGGTGGATGACAGGCAGCCATCGGCCACCTTGCGCCACATGGGGTTGTTGAGAGACATCTGGCACTGGGCCATGAACATCCGTCCATCCACCTGCATGCAAATGGTCTGGCCGAGTTCGATCCTGTCACCCTGCCGGTCGGTGCAATAGCAATCCACGGTCTTTCCGCCGATGGTGGCATCGGCAAACACCGGAGACGCCAGAAGCAGGAAAAGAGACATTCGTACGATCATGACCCCATCATAGCACATAGCCGAGGCTTGACCAATCGGTGACGATGGGTGACATGCGCGGCATGGTTCCGATGGACAGGCTTGATCAGATCGTCGAGCGTTTCGAGTATCTCGAAGCGCAGATGGCCTCGGGCGGGGGGGATATCGCGCAGCTTGGCCGCGAGTATGCCGAACTTCGCCCGGTGGTCGAGAGAATTGCCGCTTATCGGACTCTTCTGGAGGAAATCGAGGCCGCGGAGGCGATGCGTTCCGACCCGGAAATGAAATCGCTGGCCGAGGAGGAGCTGGAGGCGCTCCATGCGCGCCGCCCCGAGCTGGAAGCCGAGTTGCAGATGGCGCTGCTGCCGCGTGACGAGGCCGATCGCCGCCCTGCGATCATCGAGATCCGGCCCGGCACCGGAGGCGAGGAAGCGGCCCTTTTCGCCGGCGATCTGCTGCGCATGTACCAGCGTTATGCCGAGGCAAGGGGTTGGAGCTTTGACCTCGTTGAGATGCAGCAGAGCGAGTTAGGGGGAGTCCGCGAGGCAGTGGCGCATGTCAAAGGTGCCGATGTCTTCGCGCGGCTCAAGTTCGAGAGTGGCGTGCATCGGGTGCAACGGGTACCGGAAACGGAGTCAGGCGGCCGCATTCATACCAGTGCCGCCACCGTCGCGGTGCTGCCGGAGGCGCAGGATGTGGACGTGCGGATCGACCCCAATGATCTGCGCATCGACACGATGCGCGCCTCGGGGGCAGGCGGTCAGCATGTCAACACCACGGATTCCGCGGTGCGTATCACCCACATCCCCAGCGGCATTGTCGTGACCTCTTCCGAGAAATCCCAGCACCGCAACCGCGAAATCGCCTTGGAGGTGCTGCGTTCGCGGCTTTATGACATGGAGCGGCAGAGCGCCGACAGCGCCCGCAGCGCCGTGCGCGCCGCGCAGGTTGGAACGGGTGATCGAAGCGAGCGCATCCGCACCTACAATTTTCCGCAGGGCCGGATGACGGATCACCGCATCGGCCTGACACTCTACAAGCTTGACCAGATCATGGCCGGGGGTCTGGACGACGTGATCGACGCGCTGACGGCGGATGCGCAGGCCACGCTTCTGGCCGAGATGGACGAATGAACGCCGTGCGAAGTGACTCCCGTTGCTGGGCGGCGCTCCTGCGCGAGGGTGCGGCGCGGCTGGAGGCGGCGGGTGTGGCGGGCGCGGCGGGAGACGCGCGGCGTCTTCTTGCCCATGCGGCCGGCGTTGATCCGGGGCGGCTGATCCTGCTTCTGCCCGAGGATAGCAGCCCCGAGGGCGCCAGGGAGTTTGACCGGCTCATAGCGCGGCGCACCCTGCGCGAGCCGGTGTCGCATCTGATCGGGCGGCGGGAGTTTTTCGGACGCAGCTTCGAGGTGGGACCCACGGTCCTGGATCCGCGTCCGGAAACCGAAACCCTGGTCGTGCAGGCGCTCGAGGCGGATTTTGAAACGGTTCTCGACCTGGGCACCGGGACTGGGTGTATCCTGCTGACACTGCTGTGCGAGCGGCGGCACGCGCGCGGGACCGGCATCGACCTTTCGGGTGACGCATTGGCGGTGGCGGAGCGCAATGCCGCCACTCTGAAATTGACCTCGCGGATGGATCTTGGCGTTTCTGACTGGTACGATGAAGTCGAGGGCCGCTTTGACCTGATCGTGTCCAACCCGCCCTATATCGCGACATCGCAGATGACGGCTCTGGCGCCCGAATTGCGCCGGTTCGAGCCCCGTGTCGCCCTTGAAGGCGGGGAGGACGGGCTGGATGCCTACCGGATCATCGTGACGGGGGCCGCAGCGCATCTGTCGCCCGGTGGGCGCCTGATGGTGGAAATCGGGCCGACACAGGGGCATGCGGTTGCGGCGTTGTTTGAACAGCAGGGCGCGCGGGATATCCACGTTCACCCGGATCTTGATGGCCGCGACCGTGCCGTGACGGGACGCTGGAGCGGCGGCTGAATGGTCGCAAACGGCGAAAATCCGTGTCATCCGGGCAAAAATCGACGCTGCGGCGCGGATTTGCTCGGTTTGCTCTTGTGCCGGGCGGTATGGCATGTTTAGTGAAGGGTGTTGCAGCGGTGGATATCCGAAGGGTGGTCCCGCGCGACGCTAAGCCATCACATGTCGCGGACCGCTTGTTAACGGCGCAGGAGGCGCCAAGCGGATAGGGCGACGCTTTGAGTACAGGGCTAACAGCTAGAACATGAGACCATCGAAGTCACGTTCGCGTAACAAGTCGAACCGCAACCGGTCTGTCGGGAATGTCGTAAACAGGGTTTTCGACAGTTCAGGCCCGGAGGGCAAGGTGCGCGGCACGCCGCAGCAGATCATAGAGAAGTACAATCAATTGGCGCGGGACGCGCAGCTTGGTAACGACCGTGTCGCGACCGAGAATTTCCAGCAGCACGCGGAGCATTACCTGAGGCTTCTTGGCGCGGCCCAGAAGGAACAGGAGGCGAAGCGGGAGCAGCAGGAGCGCGAGAACCGCGAACGCCAGGCCGAGCGTGACCGCGAACGCGCCAAGCGTCAGGAGCGGGAATCAAACGGCACGGACGACCCCGGCCATTCACCGCAACCCGAGGTCATGGACAGCAGTGCAGAAGAGGGCGAACATCTGGTCGAAACGCCAGAAAGCAAATCCGACGCCCCCAAATCCGACGCGCCGAAGCGGCCCCGCAAACCCCGTGCCAAGCAGAAGGGCGGCAAGGGCGCAGCCGCGTCGGACAAGGCGGACGAATCGGGCGGCGGTGGCGAGAGCGCCGGGAATGATGAGGATGGTGACGGCCCCCCGCCCTCCGAAGCGGCCGAATGACGCGTAACGCGCCTGCTTTCCGAGAATCCTGTTAACGTCCGGCATGAATGATATCGAAAGCGTGCGAATCCGCCGCGGACGTCTGTGCGGTCGATGACCTGCCAAAAAAAAGGCCGAGCACTAAGCTCGGCCATAGTCCAACAGGGAGGTATGAAGATGAGCGCTGTGCGCGTCACCGTCGAATGGTGAAATATTAGCACATTCGTGAACGATCAAGGGAAATTCGCTGCACTTGCAGCATTGCCGGTATGCAAATGATGCATATCTGCATCAGAATTCAGCCAAGCGCCTGTTCCTTAAGCCTTTTGCGATACGCCATGATCTCTTCCTGAACGAAGTCCCGGAACGCCGAAACCCGTTTCGAGTGTCTGAGCTCCTCCGGATAGGCAAGGAAGACCGGCACTTCGACCGACTCAACCTCAGGAAGAACCCGAACCAGATCCGGGAAGTCACGGGTCAGGTAGTCGGGCAGGACACCAATTCCCAGATTGTGCAGGACACCCTGAAGCACCCCGAAGTAGTTGTTGACCGTCAAAAGGGAGGGGATGTCGTGGGTCATCAGTTCGCTCACCAGGGTCGCCCCGGCGCCGACCTGCGCCGACCGCGGGTTCTGGCAGATCAGGCGATGACGGTGCAGGTCCCCAGTACCTTGCGGCGTGCCATGGGCGGCCAGATAGGCGGGCGTGGCGTAAAGGCACATGTGAACGCTCATCAGGCGTTTGCGGATCAGGTCGGCCTGGCTGGGCTCCTTCATCCGGATCGCCACGTCGGCTTCGCGCATGGGCAGGTCGAGAACCCGCTCCTCCAGCATCAGGTCGATCTTGAGGTCAGGATATTTCTGGTAAAGTTGCGGTAGGCGCGGTGCCAGCCAGAGAGTGCCGAACCCGATCGTGGTGGTCACGCGAAGTTCGCCGAAAACCTCTTCCTCGCTGTCGCGAATGCGTGCGGTGGCAGCGTCGAGGCGCTTCATCATCGCGCGTGTCGCGTCAAACAGCAATTCCCCCTGTTCAGTGAGAATCAGGCCGCGTGCATGGCGGTGAAAGAGGGTGGCATTGAGTGATTCCTCCAGTGCCCGCACCTGCCGGGAGACAGCCGATTGCGACAAATGCAACAGATCACCTGCATGGGTAAGGCTCCCGGCATCCGCGACGGCATGAAATATTCTGAGTTTGTCCCAATCCATCCCTGAAACTTTCCGCTAAATCCGTCCCCCGGAGAGCAATAGCAAAAAAACGCTGTGCTGGCACGTCGAAGCCAGTCCGACGGATGAAAATTTCCCTTTATAGGTCACAACATGTGACCTATTATTGTATCACCTACTTGCATATATGTCTTATTGGGAGGGCTTCCATGACCACTCCGACAATATCGTTGACCGATCGCTTCGATCTGGAAAAATCGCCTGTCCTGCTGAACGGAACGCAGGCGCTTGTCCGGTTGACGCTGATGCAGGCCGCACGCGACCGCGCGAGGGGATTGAAGACCGCCGGTTACGTCACCGGCTACCGTGGCTCCCCGCTTGGCGCGGTGGATTTGCAGATGGCCCGGGCCGCGAAATGGCTTGAAGAGTCGGATATCACCTTTCAGCCGGGGCTGAACGAGGATTTGGCGGCAACGGCCCTTTGGGGCAGCCAGCAGGCCGAACTTCGCGGCGAAGGCCGCTACGACGGTGTTTTCGGCCTCTGGTACGGCAAGGGGCCGGGTGTCGACCGCTCGGGCGACGTTATGCGGCATGCCAATATGGCGGGGACATCGCGAAATGGCGGTGTCCTGATGGCGATGGGGGATGACCATACCGGCGAATCCTCGACAACCTGTCACCAGTCGGACTGGGCTCTGGTGGATGCCTACATGCCGGTGCTCAGCCCGGCGGGAGTTCAGGAGATACTGGATTATGGCCTTTACGGTTGGGCCCTGAGCCGTTTTGCCGGTGTCTGGTGTGGGCTCAAGACGATGAAGGACACGGTGGAAGTCACGAGTGTGGTGGACGGCCGCCCGGACCGGATGCAGTTCATCACCCCGGAGTTCGACATGCCCGAGGGCGGTCTCAACATCCGTCTCGGAGATCACTGGATTCCGCAGGAAGCACGGATGATCGACCACAAGAGGTTTGCCGCCGAAGCCTTTGCACATGCGAACAAGATCGACAACCGCATCTGGGGGAGGCCGGGCGCGAAGATCGGGTTCGTGGCGGCCGGCAAGAACTGGCTGGACCTTGAGCATGCGCTGGACTTGCTGGGCATCGACGCGGCCGAGGCGGAGCGGCTTGGCCTGACCACATACAAGGTTGGCCAGACCTTCCCGATGGACATGAAGGGCTTTCACGACTGGGCCGAGGGCCTGGAACTGATTGTCGTGGTCGAGGAGAAGCGAAAGCTGATCGAAATTCAGATCAAGGAGGCGATTTTCGATGACCGGCGCGGGCGGCGGGTCTATGGCTGGTACAAGGGGGGCGCGGGCTCCATGCACAGCGAGGAGCTGTTTCCGACCCGGATGGCGCTCGACCCCGTGATGATTGCCGAGAAGATCGGCACCATCCTGACCGAGGAGGGGCGCGGCACCGAAAGCGTCAAGGCCGCGCTTTCGCATATTGCCGAGGCACGCAAATCCGACAATGCCGAGGAGATCGCGACCCGGCTGCCGTATTTCTGCGCGGGTTGTCCGCACAATACATCGACCAACCTGCCCGACGGCAGCCGCGCTTATGCCGGGATCGGGTGCCATATCATGGCCATGTGGATGGACCGCGAGACAAGCGGGTACACACACATGGGGGCGGAGGGTGCCAACTGGATCGGGGAGGCGCCGTTCTCCACCCGCGATCATGTTTTTCAGAACATCGGTGATGGCACCTACAATCATTCCGGGATCCTGGCCATCCGCGCCGCGCTGGCCGCCGGAACCAACATCACCTACAAGATCCTCTACAACGACGCGGTGGCAATGACCGGCGGGCAGACGAACGAAGGCGGCCTCGGCCCCGACAGGATCGCGCATGAACTTCGGGCGATGGGGGTTGAGCACATTGCCGTGGTCTTTGACGAGAAAGAAGAACCCGTGCGCCGGGATTTCCCGCAGAACGTGGCATGGCATCCCCGCGAGGAGTTGCCGGAAGTTCAGGAAAACTTCAAGGATATCAAGGGCGTTTCCGCCATTATTTATGTTCAGACCTGCGCGGCCGAGAAACGCCGCCGCCGCAAGCGCGGCAATTTCCCGGATCCTGACAGGCGGGTCTTCATCAATCCCGAGGTGTGCGAGGGCTGCGGCGATTGCGGGGTTCAGTCCAACTGCGTGGCGATCGTGCCCAGGGAAACCGAGCTGGGCCGCAAACGCGCCATCGACCAATCCGCATGCAACAAGGATTTTTCCTGCCTGAAGGGTTTTTGCCCGTCCTTCGTGACGCTGGAGGGCGCCGAGCTTCGCAAGGAGGAAACGACGGATCTGGAATTGCCTGACCTTCCCGAGCCCGACCTGCCGGCGATCCGCGGCACCCATAACGTGGTGATCACCGGGGTCGGCGGCACCGGGGTGGTGACCATCGGCGCGGTCATGGCCCAGGCGGCGCAGCTTGACGGCAAGGGGGCCGGGATGATGGAAATGGCGGGCCTGGCGCAGAAGGGCGGCGCGGTACATATCCACTGCCGCATCGCCGAGGCCCCCGAGGACATCAGCGCCATCCGCGTGGCGATCGGCGAGGCTGACGCGCTGATCGGCGGGGATCTCGTGGTGTCGGCGGGGGCCAAGACCCTCGGGCTGACGCGCCAGGGCCGCACCGGCGCTGTGGTCAACAACCACGAGACGATGACCGGCGATTTTACCCGCGACACCGAATTTCGCCTGCCGACGGAGCGGCTGGAACAGTCATTGACGGGCCGTTTGAAGGACGATGTGCAGTTGTTCGATGCCTCGGAACTGGCCTGCGTGACGATGGGGGACTCCATCTTTTCCAACATGATCGTATTCGGCGCGGCATGGCAGCGCGGATTGATCCCGCTGAGCCTCGAGGCAATCGAAGGCGCCATTTCGATGAATGGCGCGGCGGTCGAACGCAACAAGCGCGCCTTTGCCATAGGCCGGTGGGCGGTGCTGCATTCCGCCGAGGCGGATAAGCTGCTGGAACCCTCGGTCGTGGAAAAGCCCGGATCGCTGGAACAGAAAATCGCCCACCGTGCCGATCACCTGAAGGCTTATCAAGGCAAGCGGCTGGCCCGTCGTTATCGCGGGATGGTTGACGCGATCGAGAATTCGGAGCTCAAGGAGGCCGTCGCCAAGGGGTATCACAAGCTTCTGTCCTACAAGGACGAATACGAGGTGGCGCGCCTGCTGCTGAAAACCCGCGAGAAGGCACGAAAAGAATTCGACGGCGATTTCAGGATGACCTTTCACCTTGCTCCGCCGATCCTGACCGGCAAGGGGCCTGACGGACGCCCCAGAAAGCGCGAATTCGGGCCGTGGCTGGAACGTCCGCTGCGGGTCCTGGCGCGTTTGAAGGTGCTGCGGGGCACACCGCTTGACATCTTCGGGTTCAGTTCTGAACGGCGCATGGAACGCAAGCTGATCCGGCAGTTCGAGGCGGACATGAAAGAAACCCTGCCGCTGCACGACGCGTTGACGCACGAGGCCATCGTGGCGCTGGCTGAGCTGCCGCTGCAAATACGCGGCTTCGGTCCGGTCAAGACCGGAAACGAGGCCCGCGCGGCCAAGCGGCGTGAGGAATTGCTGGCCACGATCCGCGCCGGGGGCGAGGAGGTGACGCGCGCGGCGCAGTGACGTCACAAAAGTTTCACTCACTCTGGTCAGAAGCGTCGCACACACTTAAAGACCCAGCGACTCGCTCGAAGGACGACCAGAATGCGCCACGAACGGCACATCGCCCGCGACATCAGCTATTCCTATTCGGCCGAGACCCGCAGCGGGCGGGCGATGATCCGGACCATGGAAAACCTCACCGGGCGCATCCGCCTGATAAAGCGCGCCCGCGGCTACGAGCAGGAAGTGGCCAGCGGGCGCAGCTTCTGGCAAGTCATGGTCGAACGCTACGGCCTGACCCTCGACGTGGTGGGCGGCAGCCTGGCCAACATCCCGCGCGACGGCCCGCTGATATTGATTGCGAACCATCCCTACGGAATCCTCGACGGGCTGATGATGGGTCATATCCTCAGCCGGACCCGCGGAGATTTCCGGATTCTCGCGCATCAGGTATTCCGCAAGGCCGAGGATCTTAACCGCATCGTCCTGCCGATAAGCTTTGACGACGACAAGGAAGCGGTGAAGCTGAATCTGCAGACCCGCAAGACGGCCCTGGAGTATCTTGGCAACGACGGCGCTATAGGGATCTTTCCGGGCGGCACCGTGTCCACCGCGACGAAACCCTTCGCCCAGCCCCTCGATCCGGGTTGGCGCGGCTTTACGGCCCGGATGGTGGCGAAATCCAACGCGACAGTGGTGCCGATCTTCTTTGACGGTCACACCAGCCGCCTGTTCCAGATTGCGAGTCACCTGCACTATACACTTCGCATGGGGTTGATGATCAAGGAGTTCGGCAAGCGTGTGGACACCTCGGTGCGCGTGGTGGTGGGGGAGCCCATAGGGCGGGCCGCTCTGGAGGTGCGCGCCAAGGACTCCAAATTGCTGATGGATTTCCTGCGCCACAAGACGTATGAGCTTTCCCCGCGGCCAATTGATCCCGGGCGGATCGGCCACGAATTCGAGTAGGGGCGCGCCGGGGCGCGAAACGGTATGGCGGTAGGTATCTTCGACAGCGGGCTGGGCGGCCTGACGGTTCTGGACGCGGTGCAGAAACGCCTGCCGGACCAGGTGTTCGTCTATTTGGGCGACAATGCCCACGCGCCCTATGGCGTGCGCGAGGCGGATGATGTCCACGATCTGACCAGGGCAGGAGTCGAGCGGCTGTGGCGGGCCGGATGCGATCTGGTGGTGCTGGCCTGCAATACCGCCAGTGCCGCGGCACTCAGGCGCATGCAGGAGTCCGGCTTGCCCGAGGGCAAGCGGGTGCTGGGCGTCTTCGTGCCCCTGATCGAGGCGCTCACGGAACGGCAGTGGGGTGACAACTCGCCGCCGCGCGAGGTGGCGGTCAAGCATGTCGCGCTTTTTGCGACGCCGGCGACCGTATCAAGCCGCGCCTTCCAGCGCGAACTGGCCTTCCGCGCCATCGGTGTGGACGTGGAGGCGCAGGCCTGTGGCGGGGTCGTGGACGCGATCGAGGAGGGCGACATGATCCTTGCCGAAGCGCTGGTGCGCAGCCATGTGGACGCCCTCAAGCGGAAAATGCCGAAACCGCAAGCCGCAATTCTTGGCTGTACGCATTACCCGCTGATGGAAGATGCGTTCAAGGCCGCGCTTGGCCCGGACGTGCAGGTTTACAGCCAGGCAGAGATTGTCGCCGAAAGCCTTGCCGATTACCTTGGAAGGCATCCCGAAATGGCCGGCACCGGGCAAATCCCGATGTGCCTGACCACGGGTGATCCGAAAACGGTCTCGGACCGCGCGACCCAGTTCATGCGTCGCAAGATCGAGTTTCACGAGGCCTGAGCGGCAATCCCGCGCTGCGCCCGCATTGCAGTGGGTCCGCATTTTGCCTAAACCCTTGGCTCGAAGCCACGGCAAAGGTCACCACATGACTCACAAGATCGCGATACTCGGTGCCTCCGGCTACACGGGGGCCGAGCTTGTCCGCCTGATCGCAACGCATCCGGAAATGCGCATCGCCGCGCTCGGGGCCAATTCCCGTGCCGGCGTGGAAATGGAAGAGGTGTTCCCGCATTTGCGGCACCTTGCCCTGCCGCGCATGCTGACCATAGCGGAAATCGACTTTGGTGATATAGACCTGTGCTTCTGCGCGTTGCCCCACAAGACCAGTCAGGAGGTGATCCGCACTTTGCCCAAGGGTCTGAAGGTGGTTGACCTCAGTGCCGATTTTCGCCTCCGCGATCCGGCTGTCTATGAAAAATGGTACGAAACTCCGCATGCCGCGCCGGAATTGCAGAAGAAGGCGATTTACGGTCTGACCGAGTTCTACCGCGACCAGATCCGGGGCGCGGGCCTGGTTGCGGGGACCGGGTGCAACGCGGCGGCCGGGCAATATGCGCTGCGCCCACTCGTCGCCGCCGGTGCAATCGACCTTGACGAGATCATCATCGATCTCAAGACCGGGGTCAGCGGGGCCGGGCGCAGCCTCAGGGAAAACCTGCTGCATGCCGAACTTTCGGAAGGGACCCATGCCTATGGCGCCGGCGGCACGCACCGCCATCTTGCGGAATTCGACCAGGAATTCACCGCACTGGCCGGACGCGAGGTGAAAGTTCAGTTCACGCCGCATCTGATCCCTGCGAATCGCGGCATCCTTGCCACTGTTTATGTCCGCGGCAACGCGGGATTGGTGCACGAAACCCTTGTCCAAGCCTACGAAGACGAACCCTTCCTCGAGGTGTTGCCCTTCGGGCAGTATCCCAGCACCCGGCACGTTCGTGGCAGCAATTTCTGCCATGTCGGTGTTGTCGAGGATCGTATCGCCGGCCGGGCCATCGTGATCGCGGCGCTTGACAACCTGACCAAGGGGTCAAGCGGGCAGGCCTTGCAGAATGCCAATCTGATGTTAGGTATGGATGAAACGACGGGCCTGATGATGGCGCCGGTCTTTCCCTGATCCGCAAGAGACGAAGCCATGAAATCCCTCAAGAAAAAGCGCCGCGTTCAGGTCGTGCTGGTGACGATTGTGGCCTTGATCGCAGCCACCGCCATGATCGGATATGCGATGCGTGACGGGATCAATTTCTTCCGATCCCCCAGCCAGGTGATCGCCGAACCGCCCGCGCCGACAGAGGTTTTTCGCATCGGCGGCCTGGTCGCGACGGGAAGCCTGAAACGCGGAGAGGGGGAAACGATCCGCTTCAGCGTGACCGATGGCGGCGGCACGGTGCCGGTCACCTATCGGGGGGTCCTGCCGGATCTTTTCGAGGAGAATCAGGGCATGGTCGGCACCGGCACCCTTGAAGACGGCGTGTTCCGGGCAACCGAAATCCTTGCCAAGCATGACGAGGATTACATGCCCAAGGAAGTTGTGGACAGTCTCAAGAAACAAGGTGTCTACAAGGAACCGGGCGGCAGCTAAGGACGTCGTTAATCCATCCGCTCCAGCCTTCTGCGCAAGTGGTAGCGCAGGATGTAGCCGATGAAGGATGTCACCGAAATCGCGAGGGAAATCGTGGCGCGTGAGGGCGGGTTCGTGGACGATCCCGACGATCCCGGCGGCGCCACGAAGCACGGCGTCACCATCCATACACTGCGGCGGCTGCGTCTTGATCTGGACGGGGACGGGGATGTCGACACGGATGACCTTGGCCGCCTGACCCCCGGACGGGCGGAGACGTTGTTCATAGAACATTACTTTCGCCGGCCGGGTATCGAGTTGCTGCCGGGTGTGCTTCAGGCAAGCGTCTTCGACATGTATGTCAATGCCGGGTCCAATGCGGTCAAGATCCTGCAGCGGCTCCTGCGCCGGATGGGTCAGAAGGTTGCGGTCGACGGGGTGATCGGACCGGTAACCGCGCGAACGGCGCGATCAGCGGCGCTTGCGGCGCCCGGTCACATTGCCGATGCCTACGGGATCGCGCGGCGCAATTATTACCTGCGCCTTGCCGATGCGCGGCCTGCCTTGCGCAAGTTCGCGCGCACCCGCGCCGGCGGCAAGGGGGGATGGATCCGCCGCGCGGAGGAGTTCATCGCACCGCGCTGGCATCTTGGAGAAGACGAGTTTCGGGACAGGGTGGCGCAATGGGACTGATTGAACGACTCTTCGGGCTGCTTTTCGGTGGCGGCCGCAACATGATTGCCGAGACGGCGGAAGTCTTCCGCGTCAACGCCGAGCATGAGTCCGCCCGCGATGCCGGGCACCGGCGGGCCGCTCTGGCGCAGTTCGCGGCCGAGTTTGCGCCGCGCCGCGGGCGCTTTGACCGTCTGGTCGATGCCCTCAACCGCCTGCCACGCCCGGCGATGGCCTTCGGGGTGCTGGCAATGTTCGGTGCGGCGATGACCGATCCGGTCTGGTTTGCCGCCCGGATGCAGGGGCTGGCGCTGGTGCCCGAGCCGCTCTGGTGGCTTCTGGGCGCGGTCGTCAGCTTCTATTTCGGGGCCAGGCACCAGGTGAAGGGGCAGGAATTCCAGCGTTCGATTGCCGCAACGATGGCCCATGCCCCGCAGGTGGCCGAGAACATCCGCAACCTGCACGCGCTCCGCCATGACAGCCCCGGCGCCGCGGAAACCGGGCGCGACGCGGATTTGACGTTGTCGGTCATCGCGCAGGACGCGAATCCGGCGCTGGAAGATTGGCGCAGACGGGGCGGCCCCGCGACAATGTGATCCTCCCAGGGCCGGTTTCTTCGTTGGCGCATGCGCGTTCGCGCTCTATACTCGGGGCATGATTACAGAACTCGGGCACTTCGCGCTGATCCTCGCCTTTCTGGTCGCCTGTTTCCAGGCGGTGGTTCCGCTTGTTGGGGCACAGAAACGATGGCCGGGCTGGATGGCAGCGGCTGATCCGGCCGCCACCGCACAGTTCCTGCTGACGGCGTTTGCATTCGGGGCGCTGATGTGGGCCTTCGTCACGTCGGATTTCTCGTTGCGGCTGGTCACCCTCAACAGCCATACCGCCAAGCCGATGCTCTACAAGATCACCGGCACATGGGGTAACCATGAGGGATCGATGTTGTTGTGGGTGCTGATCGTGGCGCTTTTCGGTGCGATGGCGGCATGGTTCGGCGGCAATCTTCCACCCGGATTGCGGGCGCGTGTCCTGAGTGTGCAGGCGATGGTCGGCGTGGCCTTTTTCGCCTTCATCATATTTACCTCGAACCCGTTCGAGAGGCTGGCGGTGCCCCCCTTCGACGGGCAGGATCTCAACCCCTTGCTGCAGGATCCGGGGCTCGCGTTTCACCCGCCGTTTCTCTATCTCGGTTACGTGGGCCTTTCGATGACCTTCAGCTTTGCCGTCGCGGCGTTGATCGAGGGACGTGTCGATGCGGCCTGGGGTCGTTGGGTGCGGCCTTACACCCTTGCCGCATGGGTCTTCCTGACGATCGGCATCGGCCTTGGCAGCTGGTGGGCCTATTACGAGCTTGGCTGGGGCGGGTTCTGGTTCTGGGATCCGGTGGAGAACGCGTCCTTCATGCCCTGGCTCATCGCGGCGGCGTTGCTGCATTCGGCCATCGTGGTCGAGAAAAGAGAAAGCCTGAAAAGCTGGACCGTGCTTCTGGCCATAATCGCGTTCGGCTTTTCCATGGTCGGTGCCTTCATCACCCGATCGGGGGTCCTGACCTCCGTGCATGCCTTTGCCAACGACCCCGAGCGCGGTGTGTTTCTTCTGGGCATACTCGCGGTTTTCATGCTGGGCGGCCTCACGCTTTTTGCCGCCCGGGCCGGGATGATGCAGGCCCGCGGCGTCTTTGCGATCAACAGCCGTGAAACCATGCTGGTGGCCAATAACGTGTTGCTGGCCGTCTCGGCCTTCATCGTCTTCGTCGGAACAATCTGGCCGCTGGTGATCGAACTTGCCACGTCGGGCGAGCGCAAGATCTCGGTCGGTCCGCCGTTCTTCAACATGGCGTTCACGCCTTTCATGGTCGTGCTTGGCCTGTTGCTGCCGTTCGGCGCGATGATGCCGTGGAAGCGCGGCAAGCCGGGCAGGGTGCTGCGCACTTTGCGGGGCGCGATGGTTCTGGCGTTGTCCGTGGGCGTTCTCACCTGGGCGATGCAGACAGGGCGCAGCGCACTTGGACCGGTCGGGCTTGCCCTCGGGGCATGGCTGGTGTCGGGCGCGGCGGTTGACATCTGGACCCGGACCGGCCGGGGACCGATCGCAGGCCGTCTGCGCCGCCTCGGTCGTTTGCCACGCGCCGATTGGGGCAAGGCGGTTGCGCATGGCGGGCTTGGCGTGACCATGGCGGGCATCGCCGGTCTGATGGCGTGGGAAGCCGAGGATATCCGTGTGGTTCAGGAAGGTGAGAGTTTCCCCTTTTCCGGCTACACCCTGACCCTGGAGGGGGTGGAGCGCGTGCAGGGCCCGAATTACATTTCGACCATGGCGGATGTGACGGTTTCAAGGGATGGCACCCGGATCGCTGACCTGACCCCTGAAAAACGGGTCTATCCGGTGGCGCAGATGCCCACCACCGAGGCGGCGATCGACAATGGTTTCCTGCGTGACATTTATGTCGTGATAGGGGATCCGCAAGAAAACGGAGGCTGGGCGATGCGCAGCTATTACAAGCCGCTTGCGAACTGGATCTGGGGCGGGTCGATCCTCATGGCGCTTGGTGGTTTCCTCAGTCTCAGTGACCGGCGTTACAGGGTCGCGGCCGGCGCGCGCAAGACGGAAGCCGTACCGGTGCCCGCGGAATGACCGGGGTGACGCGTATGCTGTGTTGTATCCGCCTGCTCGTGGCCGGCACGCTGCTATTGGGTCTTGTCCTGCCCGCCGAAGCGGTGGAACCCGGCGAGATGCTGGATGATCCGGCACTGGAAGCGCGTGCACAAGCGCTGGATGACGATCTTCGTTGCGTCAAGTGCCGGTCGGAATCGATCGCTTCCTCCAATGCCGAATGGGCCTCTGACGCGCGGGTGAAAGTGCGAGAACTCCTGAGTGAAGGCGCAACCGACGCCGAGGTGCGTGACTTCTTCGTCGCCCGGTACGGCGAATACGTGCTGATGACACCCACCCGGCACGGCGCCAACTGGATTCTCTGGGGGGCAGGGCCCCTTATGCTTGTTCTTGGTGGCGGGATCGCGACATTCTATCTGCGTCGCCGGACCTCCGCCGGCGCCGGAGACGAAGAGGGGTTGAGTAACGCCGAGAAGGCCCGCCTTGGGCAGATCCTGGACAAGTGATCCCCATTGACGACGTCTGGCGCTCCGGAATGCGCCTTGGTCCATGCTCCGCGGGGGCGAGAAGGAACTGACATCATGAAGGACTACCAGACAATCACGGTGGATATCCGTGACGATATCGCCACCTTGCGGCTTGACCGGCCTGACGTGATGAATGCGCTCAACACGCAGATGCGGGCCGAGATCACCGACGCGACCGGATACGCCGGGCAAAACGCGCGGGTGCTGGTGATCACGGGCAACGGCAAGGCTTTCTGTTCCGGGCAAGACCTCAGCGACGGCGCCACGGCTGCAAACATGGATCTGGAAAGGGTGCTGCGTGAGGAATACGTGCCCATGCTGCACGCCATTTCGGATTGCGCGGTGCCGGTGATCAGCGCCGTGAACGGGGCGGCGGCAGGGGCAGGGGCCAACCTTGCGCTGGCGGCGGATGTGGTAATCGCGGCGCATGCCGCGTATTTCGTGCAGGCCTTCGCGCGGATCGGCCTCATCCCGGATGCCGGCGGTACTTATTGGTTGCCGCGCCAGATGGGAGCGGCAAAGGCAATGGGGGCTGCCCTGTTCGCCGAACCAATCAGCGCCCGGCAAGCCAGCGACTGGGGCATGATCTGGGAGGCGGTGCCCGACGACGCGTTCGAGGCACATTGGCAGAACCGCGCGGCGCAACTGGCTGGGGGGCCTACACAGACCTATCTTATGGCGCGCCAGGCCATTCGCGGCAGTTGGGAAAACGGTCTTGATGCTCAGCTTGATCTCGAGGCCCGTTTCCAAGGGGCCTGTGGCCAGACCCGCGACTTCAAGGAAGGCGTGGTTGCTTTCCTTGAAAAACGCAAAGCCCTGTTCGAGGGACGCTGACCCTCGCGAGGCGCGCCTGCGAGGGCGCGACGAGCGGCAGCCCCGTTCAGCGCTTCTCGATATCCACGTAGTCGCGCAACGTCTCGCCATGATACAATTGACGCGGGCGGCCGATCTTGAGTTGCGGATCGGCAATCATCTCTTTCCATTGCGAAATCCAACCGACGGTTCGGCTGACCGCAAATATCGGCGTGAACATCGAGGTCGGGAACCCCATTGCCTCAAGAATGATGCCCGAATAGAAATCCACATTCGGAAACAGCTTCTTGTCGGTGAAATAGTCGTCCGCAAGCGCCGCCGCTTCCAGATCCTTGGCGACCTGCAGCGTCGGGTTGTCCTCGACACCGAGCAAATCCAGGACCTCGTCGGCGGATTGTTTCATCACCTTGGCGCGGGGATCGAAATTCTTGTAGACACGATGGCCGAACCCCATCAAGCGGAACGGATCGTCCTTGTCCTTGGCCCGTGCGATGAATTCCGGGATGCGATCGGGTGTACCGATCTCGCGAAGCATTTCGAGGCAGGCCTGGTTGGCGCCACCATGCGCCGGACCCCACAGGCAGGCAATGCCGGCGGCGATGCAGGCAAACGGGTTCGCCCCCGAGGAGGAGGCCAGCCGCACGGTCGACGTCGAGGCGTTCTGCTCATGATCGGCATGGAGCGTGAATATGCGATCCATCGCGCGGCTGAGAATCGGGTTGACTTCGTAATCCTCGGCCGGCACCGCGAAACACATGCGCAGGAAGTTCGAGGCGTAGTCGATATCGTTGCGCGGATAGACGAAAGGCTGGCCGATGGAATACTTGTAGGCCATCGCGGCAATGGTCGGCAGTTTGGCGATCATCCGAACCGACGCGACCTCGCGCTGCCAGGGATCCGAGATGTCCGTGCTGTCATGATAGAAGGCCGAAAGCGCGCCGACCACGCCCACCATGATCGCCATCGGGTGCGCGTCCCGACGGAACCCCCGGAAAAGGTACATCATCTGCTCGTGAAGCATCGTGTGGCGGGTCACGCGGTTCTCGAAATCCTCGAGCTGCGCGGCGGAAGGCAGTTCACCATAAAGCAGGACGTAGCAAACCTCGAGGAAATGGGATTTCTCGGCCAGCTGATCAATGGGGTATCCGCGATGCAGCAATTCCCCCTTGTCACCGTCGATGAATGTGATCGTGCTGTCACAGCTCGCCGTGGAGGTGAACCCGGGATCGTAGGTGAAAACCCCGGCCTGAGCATACAGTTTGCGGATGTCGATGACATCCGGACCGGCGGTCCCCGAATAGACCGGAAGCTCGAAACTGTCTCCGTTTATCGCAAGCGTTGCGGATTTCTTGGATTCGGACATGCGTATCCTCCTTCACTGGCCCCGGCACGTTTGGCGTTGGGCGGATTGTTTCTGTTTGCCGTGCCGGAGGTCAAGTCCCGGCTTCGGCCGCAGCGTCGTTCAGCCGGGCAATGCTCTCGTCACGGCCGAGCACCAGCATCATGTCAAATACGCTGGGAGTGGCGGTGCGACCGGCCAACGCCGCTCTCATCGGCGCCGCGAGTTTGCCGAATTTCACTCCGTGCGCCTCGGCCAATCCGGTCGCCTCCGCTTCCAGTGTTTCGCGGCTCCAGTTAGCATTTCGCAGGCGCGGCGTCAATTCATTCAGTATACCACGGGATACATCATCAAGCGTCGCGGCGGATTTCTCATCAGGTTCAACAGGTCTGTCTGTGAGGATGAATCTAGCTTTTTCAATAAGTTCCAAGAACGTCTTGGCGCGTTCTTTCAGGCAGTACATCCCCGCCAGCATGCGATCCCGTTTGACGCCTTCGATCGGTGCGTGGTCTGTAATTGCCAGGAATTCGTCCAGTTCTTGCAGCAGTGCAGCATCCTCGCTTGCGGCAATATGCTGACCGCACAGGTTGTCCAGCTTCTTGAAGTCGAAACGCGCCGGTGACTTGCCGATGCTGGGCAGGTCGAACCAGGCCTTTGCGTCGGTATCCGTGAAGAATTCCGTGTCGCCGTGGCTCCAGCCCAGTCGGGCCAGGTAATTGCGCATGCCCGCTGCCGGGTACCCCATGCGTTGGTATTCGGAAACTCCCAGGGCACCGTGCCGCTTGCTCAGCTTCTTGCCGTCAGGCCCGTGAATGAGCGGGATATGCGCATAGACGGGCAATGGCCACCCCATGGCGGTGTAGATCAGCGATTGCCGAGCGGCGTTGTTGAGGTGGTCATCTCCACGGATCACATGGGTCACCCCCATGTCATGGTCGTCCACGGCAACGGCCAGCATGTAGACGGGTGTGCCATCGCTGCGTAACAATACCATGTCATCCAGCTGGTCGTTGCGAAACGTCACGCTGCCCTGGACCTCGTCATGAATGAGGGTCGATCCCTCGCGCGGTGCACGAAGGCGGATCGCATAAGAGGCGC
>Ga0102929_1000548_pt1 | contig 22080 bp, 20 predicted proteins | sample SalPonR1_B_D2_MG_FD_78510 | JGI IMG/M metagenome (GOLD analysis project Ga0102929, IMG submission 78510) | Salt pond soil microbial communities from South San Francisco under conditions of wetland restoration - Salt Pond MetaG R1_B_D2_MG | ecosystem: Environmental > Aquatic > Marine > Intertidal... | reverse complement strand
CCGTCTTCTCATGCTCAAGCCGGACGACCCCATCGCGACCTGGTTCCTGGGTCAGCTGGAGGTCGTCGAGGGCAACTACGATCAGGCCACGATCACCCTGGGCAGGGCGGCGGACCTCACCGGGCACGATTCCCGCCGGGCCGCGGACCTTGCGGCAGCTCGGGCGCTCGCGGGCAGCCCGCAGGCGGCGCGTGTCCTCGTCGCGGAGTACGACCGGGCAGGTGGACCGCTCTTCGAGTCCGCCATTCTCAAGACGGCGCTGGGCGACACCGCAGGGGCTCTCGCGGACCTGCGCGAAGCTGCGCGAGCCGAGCGTACATGGCAGATCGCCAGCATGGCGGTCGATCCGATGCTCCGGGGGCTCCATGGCGATCCGGAGTTCGCCGACCTCCTCGCGGAAGCCGGAATTCCGGTCATGCCGGAGGAACGGTGAGCAGCGCGGCGAAGGCATACGCGTGGAACGGGGACGACGACCGCGTCTCGTTCCACATCGACGCCACGATGTACGAGGCCCACAACGCGATCCCCCGCAACGTCTACGGTGACCTCGATCGCGTGGTCAGGGGCGACCTCTACTACCACTATTCGACGCCGATCTGCGCGCAGCGGTGGCTGGACCTGTGCAACGATCCCGGATACGGGCACGCCACCCTGCTTTCGGAGCTCGACCTCGCCCTCCCGGATCTCGTCGAGGCCCTGTCCGCCGACCGGATCACGGGATCGTTCGTACGGGTGACCAGTCTCGGGCCCGGGGACGGCGCGGTCGACGAGCGGCTGCTGGCTGGGCTGTCACGGGATTTCGGAGTTTCTTCCTACCGGGGCCTGGACTTCTCCTTCGACCTGCTCCGGCGCGCGGCCCACCGGCTCGCTTCCTCCGACACAGTCCCCGACACCTTTCCCATCGAGATGGTCTGCGGAGACTTCACGGACCTGGAAGCGACACTCGCACGGGATCCGGACCGGACGGGCCGTCAGCTCTTCACCCTCACCGGCTTCACCTTCGGCAACTACCGCGAGGACGAGCTGCTGGAGAGCATCGGGCGCCTGATGAAGCCGGGCGACTACCTGCTCATGGACGCCCGCCTCCACGACGAGGGACTGGTTACGGACGAGGACCTCACCTCGGGTGCCCTTCGCGGCGACCTGACCGACCACTACGACGTCGGAGCCGTCCGCCGCTTCGTCTTCGGCCCCGTCGAGGTCGCGACCACGGCGACCGTGGACGACGTGGAGGTTCGATTCGATGCGGCTCGTACGCTTACGCGGATTCCGGGGGCGGTGAATCTGATGATCTACTGCACCGGCCTCGACACGACTCTGCGCCTCACCGGCGAGCCCGTCCGGCGGGACCGTCTCGACCTGGCGGTCACCACGTCCTACCATCTGCCCGCTCTGGTCGACTGGCTCGACGACACGGCCTTCTCGACGGTGTGGCACCGGAAGTTCGATCACTCGGCGTTCTTCCTGCTTCGGCGCGCCTGAGCTCGTGTCGGGTCGGCAGTACCACCCGACCGACATCGCACCCGACCGTCGGTCCCGGACAAAGTGCTAGGATAGCCGCCTCTCCCGTCGCATCTTGCCGAGCCGGAGGTGTCCTGGACGGACGATCCGGAGCCGGAGCCGGCACGAACGCCGGCTTCACCGACTCGAGAGAGGGAGATGCGGGATGAGCGATCAGACGCGGGAAATCAGCCGACGCTGGGTCGAGGAAGTCTGGAACGATGGCGACTTCTCGTCCGCGCACGAGTACGTCGCGGACGACATCCACTTTCGGAGTTGCCAGATCCCGGAAACCCACAGCCTGGACGAACTGAAGGAGATCGTCGCGGGTCTCCGCGCCAATTTCCCCGACGGTCACTACACCATCGACGAGGAGATCGTGGAGGGCGGTTCGGCCGCGCACAGGTGGACCTTCCGCGGGACGCACGAAGGGGAATTCCTCGGCGTCCCCGGCACGGGGAAGCACGTCGAGGTCACGGGCACGGCGGTGACCCACGTCCGCGACGGGAAGGTCGTGGCGCACCTCGCCGACGTGGACATGCTGTCCATCCTGCAGCAGGTCGGCGCGGCCTAGTCGTCCGACGTTCGCCGAGCCACCCTCACTCGAGCGGCGGCTCGGGCGCCATGCGTTCGGCCGGCAGGATCCTTGGGAGTTCGGAAAGGGGGATTCTGCCGGCGCGGACGTGTTGGAGCGCGCTCTCCCGCATCGTGACGAGCCCGTTCTGCCGGGCCACCAGCCGCAGTTCGTCCACGGGTGGCCGCCTCGAGATCGCCGCACGGACCGGCATCAGCGTCCGCAGGAACTCGATCACCGCGATCCGCCCATGGGTGCCGTGACCGCCGCAGCGATCGCAGCCCTCCCCCTCCCAGCACTCGAAGTCCTCCGGCACATCCCCGTCCGGGAAGAGCTCGGCGAGGATCTCCGGATCCGGGTCGACCCTGCGCCGGCACCCCTCACAGACCCGCTTGGCGAGTCGCTGTGCGACCACCGCGAGCAGCTCGCTGGAGATGGAGTTGGCGTGGACGTCGAGGTCGAACAGCCGCTGGACCGCGTCGACGGCATCGTTGCAGTGCAGCGTCGAGAGGACCACGTGCCCGGTCTGCGAGGCACGGACCGCCTCGAGCGCCGTCTCGTGGTCCCGGATCTCTCCGACGAGGATCACGTCGGGGTCCTCCCTCACGAACGCCCGCATCGCGTTGGCGAACTGGAAGCCGATCTCCGGACGCACCTGGGTCTGCTGGACGTCGTCGATGGAGTACTCGATCGGATCCTCGACGGTGATGACCTTCCGAGTGCCGTCCCGCGCCAGCACCTGAAGGCCCGCATAGAGCGTCGTGGACTTTCCGGAACCGGTCGGACCGACCACGAGGATCAGGCCGTTCGGGCTGTCGAGCAGACGCATGTACTGGTTCGCCACATCCGGCGGGAACCCGAGGTCCTCGACGCTCAGCAGCTTCACGTTCTGGGGGAGCAGCCGGATCACGACGTGTTCGCCGTGCATGGACGGCTGGGTCTGCACCCGGAGATCGTAGCCCTTCCCGCCGGCCCGCAGCTTGATCCGCCCTCCCTGGGGCAGTCTTCGCTCGGCGATATCGAGGTCGGCCCGGACCTTGATCACGTTCACGAGCCCGACGAGATCCCGCGGTGTCAGCGCGTAGTGCTCGAGGTCGCGCAGCTCCCCGTCCACGCGCAGCCGCACCCTCACCCGGTCGCCGTAACGCTCGAAGTGGATGTCGCTGGCACGCTCCGCGACCGCATCGAGCAGAAGTGAATCCAGGAGCCCGATGAAACGGGCCTCCCGCGCGTCCGACTCCCCGACCAGATCGACGTCGTCGAGGAGCTGTGCCTCGGGGGGCACCCCGTCCGACTTCCGCTCGAGCCCCAGATCCACCGCACGCCAGAGGCGCCGGTAGTCGGTGGGCGTGACGAGAATGACGTCGACGTGGCGACAGTCCGGAAACGCCCCGGCCAGCACACCCGCCGAGGCCTGCAGTTCGTGGGTGGCGACATGGATGGTGTGATTCGCGGATCGGGCGATCGGGATCAGCTGATTGTGCTCGAGGAAGGCACGAGGGACCACGTCGACCAGGCCGAGGTCGATCTCTCCGATCAGATCTTCGACCGACGCGAACCTCAGGCCGCGCTGGATGGCGAGCGCGCGGTAGAGATCCGATTCGTGCAGGCGGATGATGCGGCCCAGCTCCTCGCCGATCTTCCGTCCGGAGGTGAGAGCGAGTTCCGCGGCCGCCTCGACGTCCCTGCGTTCCGCGGCCCCCATCTCGACCAGCAGGTCGCCCAGGAGCGAGACGAGGCGGACTTCCTGCAGCTCCTCCCGCTCGAAGTCGTCGTCGCGACGAACGAATCGCACGATCCTGGGCCGCTCGAAGGGCCGGCCGATCGGGAGCACGAGCCGTCCCCCCGGTCCGAGCTGACCGAGCAGGTCCCGGGGTGGCTCGCCCGAGAAGGGGAAGCCGATCAGGATCGCATCGAAGGGACCTTCCTCGGGCCACCCCGCGAGCCCGTCGCCCACACGGCTCTGGATCCCGGTGTAGCCGAGCTTCTCGAACATCCCGCGTGCGAACCCGACAAGGTCGGTCTGCCGGTCGATGGTGAACACCTCGCCATCCGGGACCATCTGCGCGAGAACAGCCGTCGTGTAGCCCGTGCCCGTGCCGACATGCAGTACGCGGTCGTCGGGCTCGAGTCCCAGCGCATCCACGAGTGTCGCGACCGACTCCGCCGGCGGAAGACCGTGAAGCGCCGCGGACACGTACCGATTCTGGTCCGGAAGCGTGGCCAGACAGAAGTCGTCCCACGGAACCCTGAGAACGGCCGCCCGGGCGGTCCGGGGCAGCTCGACCGAGGGGGCTTGTCGGCTCGACGTCTCCATGGCTCGTTCCGGGTTGTTTCGGACACTCGGCGTGCGCTACCGGCCTGAGGCACCAGGCCACCGCACACGCCACCTGCGGCACCCCGAATCTAGCCGGGCCACCCGGCCTGGACCACGCGGGCATGGGGCCGGCGAGGTTGCGGTGGGTGCAGGCCCGCGGCACCGTGCACGCTCGGAGGTGGCGCGCTCGGAGGTGGCGCGCTCGACGGGACGTCCACCTTCCGGAGGGCCGGGCACCGCCGGCCACCCCATTCGACCCCGCGAGGCGAACCCGCCCATGGCCCCGACCCGCTCCACGCGCCCGACGCCGACCCCGTTCACCGCGCGGCTTCCGACGTCCACGGGGTTCCTGGCGTCCACGGGGTTCCTGGCGTCCACGGGGTTCCTGGCGTCCGCATTCCTGACCGTCGCCCTCTCCCTCCCGGCATCCGCCGCCCAGCAGGGCACCTCGGACGGCGAGTGGCACGTCTACGGCGGCGACCCCGGCCACACCCGCTACGCGCCCCTCGACCAGATCGACGCCTCAAACGTCGCCGACCTCGAGATCGCCTGGCGGTGGACCGCGCAGAATTACGGCCCCAATCCGCGGATCCGCTCGCAGACCACCCCCCTGATGGTGGACGGCGTCCTGTACGCCACGGCGGGCCAGCGGCGCGCGGTGGTCGCGATCGACGCGGGTACGGGTGAGACGCTCTGGATGTGGCAGATGGACGAGGGAGAGCGGCTCGGGGACGCGCCCCGCGCGAACCCCGGTCGGGGCGTGGCCTGGTGGTCGGACGGCGCGGGCGACGACCGCATCCTCGCCGTGACCCCCGGCTACCACATGGTCGCGCTCGACGCGCACACGGGCCGCCCCATCGAGGCGTTCGGGGGCTCGGGCGTGCTCGACCTGCACGAGCGGCATCGGGTCCGGGACGGCGTCCCGATCGAGGGATCGATCGGGGCCAGCTCGCCCCCGACGGTGGTGGGCGACGTCGTCGTGGTCGGGTCGGCGCACCACGTGGGGCTTCGGCCTCCCTCCATGGTGAACACGCCGGGCGACGTGCGCGGGTACGACGTCCGCACCGGCGAGCTGCTCTGGACCTTCCGGACCATTCCGGAGCCCGGCGAGGAGGGCTACGAGACCTGGCAGAACGGATCCGCCGAGTACACCGGGAACGCCGCTGTCTGGGCACCGATCTCGTTCGACCCGGAGACGGGGTACGTGTACCTCCCCACCGAGGCCGCCACCGGCGACTACTACGGCGGGCACCGCCCGGGCTCCAACCTCTTCTCTACCAGCCTCGTCGCGCTCGACTCCCGTACCGGCGAGAAGGTCTGGCACTTCCAGATCATCCACCACGACATCTGGGACTGGGACAACCCCACCGCTCCGATCCTGGCGGACGTGACGATCGACGGCGTCGAGCGGAAGATCGTCGCCCAGCTCACCAAGCAGGGCTTCCCCTACGTCTTCGACCGTCTCACCGGCGAGCCGATCTGGCCGATCGTGGAGACACCGGTGCCGCAGACCGACGTGCCGGGCGAGTGGACGTCGCCGACGCAGCCCATCCCCACGCTGCCCGTCCCCTACGAGCGGCAGGGCTTCAGCGAGGACGACCTGATCGACTTCACACCCGAAATCCTCGAGCAGGCGCGTGAGATCGCCTCCGAATACCGCATGGGGCCGATCTTCAGCCCACCCTCGCTTCGGGACGCACCCGACGGCACGAACGGGACGCTGTCTCTCCCCAGCACCCTCGGCGGCGCCAACTGGGAGGGCGGCGCGCTCGATCCCGAGACGGGCATGCTGTACGTCGGCTCCATGACCAACGCGTCGGTGCTTCAGCTCGTGCCCGGCGGGGAGCGCTCCGACATGGACTACGTCTTCGGGTTCGCCCGCGCCGACATCGCACCGGGCGTCCCCATCGTGAAGCCGCCCTGGGGGCGGATCACCGCGCTCGACCTGACGGACGGCTCGAAGGCGTGGATGGTCCCGAACGGAGACACGCCGGACCACGTCGCCGAACGCCTCGAGATCGACCCCGCGCTGATTCCGCGCACCGGGAAGGTGTCCCGCTCCGGCCTTCTCGTGACCCGCACGCTCCTCTTCGCCGGCGAGGGCGCGTCGGGCGACCCGATCCTCCGCGCCCTGGACAAGGCCACCGGCGAGACGATCGCGGAGATCGAGCTTCCGAACGCCCAGGTGGGCCTCCCGATGACGTACATGCACGAGGGGCGGCAGTACGTGGTGCTGTCGGTCGGGGGCGGCGGGCAGCCGGCAGAACTCGTGGCCTACGCGCTGCCCGAGCGCGACTGACCGGGTGGCGTAAGGCGGGGTGGCCGTCCTGGTCCCACGGCGAGGGCGGGTGGAAGTGGAGCGATCCACCATCCGCGCCGTCCTCCCGCAGCCGGGGTGTCGGGCGGGAAGGGGAAGCGGCTCTACCTGCTGGACGAGCCCGCGACGGGGCTGTCCGGCGAGGACGCCGGAGGGGCCTCCGTTGACATTGTCCTCCTTCGAAACGAATCTTACGAACGGTAAGATTCATTTCAGCCCTATGCGCCCGATGCCTTCCTCCCGTCTCAGCACCAAGGGCCAACTCGTCGTCCCGCAGGAGATCCGGGCGTGGATGGGGGTCCGCGCCGGTGACCGGATCGACTTCGTGGTGGGTGACGACGGCTCCGTGACGCTTCGGCCCGCGTTGCTGGACGTCCGGGACGTGCGGGGCCTGCTCCGTCGGGAAGGTGCCGAGCCCGTGACGGTCGAGGCGATGAACGAAGCGATCCGGGGGCGCCACACCCCCTCATGACCGGGCTCGATACGAACGTCCTCGTCCGTTACCTGACGCTGGACGACCCGAGGCAGTCGACGCACGCGACCGAACTGATCGAGGGGGCGGCTCGCTCCGGTGAGCCGCTGTTCGTCAGCGGCGTGGTCATGTGCGAGCTGGTATGGGTCCTCGCCGGAGCCTATGGCCATCGCAAGCCCGACATCATCGCCGCCCTGGAGGCGCTGCTGCGGGCCGCGCAGCTTCGCTTCGCGGATCCGGCCCGGCTCTGGGGGGCTCTTGCCGACTACCGGGATGGCGAGGCGGACTTCGCGGACTACCTGATCGGCCGCGTGGGCGCCGACGCTGGCTGCTCGACCACCGCGACCTTCGATCGAGCGCTCAAGGGTAATCCGCAGTTCACGCTGCTGGCGTGACGGGCGATGCTCTCGAAATCGTGACCAGAGAAAGCACTCCCGAACACCGCCCACCTACGCTTCAGCATTTCCGTGCGAAGCGGAGCGCGTCAAATCCGTCGAGTACTGTGCATCGGATCCCCGCAGCGGGCGGCAGGGTCAACGCGACGGCGGGGTCGACACCCCCCCCCGACGGTCGTGGGCACTGCGATGGCAGGCATGGTAGTCCTCCCCGAATCAGGCGGGGTGAGGCCGACACCGGACGAGTGATGGACCCGGCTCGACCTCACCGCACTGTTCTGCTCTCCTGTCTAGCTAGGTGCCACGAGTTCCGAATCGGTTTACATCCGTCGGGTGCGGACCGGCTCGCTCCGCGGCGCGTGGGGCGCCTGCGCCAGGTGGAAATTCTGGCGGAGCAGGCGCTCCATCCGCATTATCGCTTGAACCCTGAACGGTTCAACCGCAAGAAAAACACAGCCCCGGGAGATGCGACGTTGAAGCGACGCCTTACCATCTGCGGTATCGCCGCCGTGCTGCTGCTGGGCCTCGCGCCCGGCGCGGACGCACAGTACGACCCCCGTGCCCGCCTCCAGCCCCAGGGCCTCGGCGTAAGCCCGACCTTCGAGGGGTGGTACCCGAACCCCGACGGGACGTACACGCTGTCCTTCGGCTACTTCAACAAGAACACGGACGAAGTCGTCACCATCCCGGTCGGCGAGAGCAACAGCGTCTCGCCCGGACCGACGGATCAGGGTCAGCCCACGTACTTCGACGCGCGGCGCGGCTACGGGATCTTCACGGTCGTCGTCCCCGCCGACTTCGGCCCCGACGACCGGGTGACGTGGACGCTGGAGCGGAACGGCGAGCGCTACTCGATTCCCGGGGGCCTGCTCGATTCATACCAGACGGCCAACCTGCACGCCCCAGCCATCGACATGTACCCACCCGTGCTCGTGATGCGCGACGGCGGCCCGGAGGTGCGGGGTGCCGCCGGCGACTGGACCGAGACGGCCGTCCGCGTGGGGGAGCCGCTCGAGCTGACCGTCGACGCCTGGGACGAGCACGGGCACGAGGTCTCGGTGTGGTTCTACAAGTACCGGGGTCCGGGCGCCGTGGCATTCGCGGCCGACGAGGTCGATCTCGAACTCGGCCACCGGACCGCCACCACGACGGCCACCTTCGATACGCCGGGCGAATACGTCGTGTACGTCCGCACCGGTCAGACGGAGCGGGGCGTACGCGAGGCGGGACTCGAGCAGTGCTGCTGGTCGAACGGATACGTGACCGTGACGGTCACGCAGTGAGAGCCGCGACAGCGGCGGGAGACACGATGATGAACCGATTCCCAACCGTGCTGGCCGTCCTTGTGACCGGCGCAGCGTTCCTGCTCCCCGGATCGGGCATCTCCGCGCAGGAAGCGGGCGAGGACCTGACCTTCCACCGCGACATCCTGCCGATCTTCCAGCAGAACTGTCAGGCCTGCCATCAGGCCGGGGCGATCGCGCCGATGGAGCTGATGACCTACGACCAGGTGCGCAGGTACGGCCGGATCCTTCGGAACCGGGTCAGCGAGCGCCTCATGCCGCCGTGGCACCTGAATCCGCATCTCGGCGTCCAGGAGTTCAAGAACGACCGGTCGCTCACGGAGGAGGAGATCGGGACGATCGTCTCGTGGGTGGACGCGGGCATGCCGGAGGGGAATCCGGCCGACGCGCCGCCGCCGGTCGACTGGCCGACCGGCGAGGACTGGCAGTCGGCACCGGTTCTGGGCGAGCCCGACCTGGTTATCTACACCAAGCCGTTCGACGTGCCGGCCGAAGGCAACGATCTCTGGTGGCGCCCGCGGGTGCCGACCGGCCTCACGGAGGACCGATACGTCCGCGCCACCGAGGTGCTCCCCTCCTTCCCGGACGGTCGGGGCGTCACGCACCACATGCTGGTGACGGCCGTTCAGGAGCAGAGCGTGGGCGGACTCCTCACCGAGTGGGCGCTCGGGAAGACGGGCGAGATCTACCAGGAGGGTACCGGCAAGCTCCTCGAGGCCGGCTCCGAGATCCAGTTCGAGACGCACTACTACCCGAACGGCACGCCCGTCCCGCAGGACCGGGTGGCTCTCGGCATCTGGCTGTACCCGGAAGACTACGTGCCCGAGTTCCCGACGCGGCTCCGCTTCTTCAACATCGCGCCCGAGGGCGTGCTCGCCATCGAGCCGCATTCGAAGCCGATCTACCAGCGGCAGTTCGTCATGCAGAATCCGGTGCGGATCCAGAGCTTCCAGGCGCATTTCCACCTGCGCGGGAAGGGCGCGTCCATGGAGGCGATCTACCCGAACGGTCGGACCGAGGTACTGAGCCAGATCGACGACTTCCAGTTCAACTGGCACAACAACTACATCTACGCCGACGACGCCGCTCCGCTGCTTCCGGCGGGCACCGTGCTCAAGTTCTCGATGTGGTACGACAACACCGAGGACAATCCCAACAACCCGCACCCGGGCGACTTCGTCACCTGGGGCGACCGGGCGGCCGACGAGATGGGTCACTTCTGGATCGGCGTCACCGACCTGAACGAGGAGCAGTACGAGCGACTCGTTCGTGAGCGGGAGGCGATCACGGAGGGCGCATCCGCCGGCGCCTCGACGGCCCCGGGCGGCGACTGATCGCGGGTCCGATGCGCCGTGTCGCGGGATCGGCCGCGCTGATCGGAGGGCTCGCACTCGCCATGTCGGGTGCGGGCCCTCTGTGCGCTCAGGTCGAGACGCTCGATCGGGTGGCCGTGGCCGAAGCCGTGCTCCTCTCCGAGCTGGCGACGGCGCCGGACGACGCGGGGGAGGCGTGGGAGTCCCGGACGCTCGAGCGTCTCGAGGCGATCCTCGACGGAACCGCCCTTCCCGAGCCGCCCACCCTCGCGGGAACGGTGGGGGAGTCCCGTGCCCACGCGATTCTCGCCCGCGGGAACGGGTTTCGGCGGGATGTGATGACCGCGCTCGCCGGCGAGGATCCGGAGGCCGCCGTGGCGGAGGTCGTCCGGGAATACCTGAACGGGGGCGACGGCACCCTGCCCGCGGCGCCCAAGAACATGGACGTGCTGTACGATCACGGGTCCGCCTTCGCCTTCCGGACCCGGTTTCCGGCACTCCGCGGCCTTCGCTGGGCAGGCACGTGGTTCGGGCTGGCCGCGACGGAGCCGCTCACCGATCTCCCGCCGGGCCCCTCCCGACGAGCCGGGGTCGATACGGTGACCGCGCGCTACCGGGCCAAGCTCACCCCGGGCGAACCGCCCCACGCCTATCCGTCCGAGCTGCCGCTCGCTCCCGCCGTCGCCCCGGGACTCGTCTGGGCGTCTCCCGAGGCGGCGATGATCTGGGACAATCACTCGATGTTCGTGGAAGTCGTGGCCGACATCCTGTCCTCCCTCGACGTCGCGGACCGTGCCGCCGCACTGGATGCTGCCGCGACATTCTTCACCGACCCGCAGCGTGCAGTCACCTCGCAGCTCATGTGGGAGACGATGGCTCTCCGCCACGGAATCTTCTTCCAGGGGGGCTTCCCGCTCGCCCTGATGACCCGGAGCGAACGCAACCGGGACGGGCACGGTGCACACATGCGGTCCGGGTCGCCGATGGTGATGCCGGGCATGGGGGGGAGGACCGGGGGCGGCACCTGATCCGACCCCGGCGGGCGCCTCGTTCGCGCGGGTCCCGACGCCCCCGGCCGGGGGGCTGCATCGGCCTCCCGGCATCTTGCCTTCCCCATCCTCCTTGGACACCGTTCACATCTTCGAAGCGACGTGTCGGTCGGGGGTCCGGACGGTCATGGCGGCCGGGACCGTCCTCCCCTCTCGAGCCGCCCCCCGGGGGGGTCACTTCGCCGATCAGCCGCGGACGGAGTCGCAGGGTGTCTCGATCAATGACGCACATGAACGCCGAGAAGGGCGCGGGGACAGGGTGATGTCCCCCAGGTCCGCGATCGGCGGCTGGTTCGTGCCGACCCTGATGATCGTCGCGTCCGGCGTCGGCGCCTTCCTCCTCGCATCTCCCGAAGAGTACTGGGGAATCGTCCAGCTCGGTCTGTACACGATCCCCTCCCACGTCTTCGTCTCCCCCTTCCCGCACGAGCCGGTCCTGCTCGGAATCGCGCGGGACCATGGAGCGTGGGCGTGCGCACTGATCTCGACGTGGGGAGCACTCGTCGCGGCCGTCCTCGACTACCGCTTCACGCTCTCGTTCGTCCACAAGCCCGGCGTACGGGCGAAGTACGTCGATGCGGCGCTCTACCAGAAGGCGTCGCGGTGGTTCGGGAAGGCCCCCTTCCTGACGCTGGTCGTCACGGGGCTCACGCCGATCCCCTTCTATCCGTTCAAGTTTCTCGCGCTGGCGTCCGGCTACTCCCGGACGCTGTACATGTGGGCCATGGTCGTGGGCCGGACCCCCCGCTACTGGATGCTCGCCTACCTCGGATACGTGCTCCAGCCTCCGACGTGGAGTCTGGTCGTGCTCGCGATGGTCATTCTCGGGATGGCGCTCTGGGGACGCGCGAAGTCACAGTCGGGACCGGATCCGAAGCAGCCTCCGGAGCCCCGGCCCGTGGTCCCCACCGAGGAACGTCGGTGAGTCGTCGCCCCGTACACATCGCCTTCCTCGGCTGCGGCTTCATCTCGAAGGTGCACGCCCGACATCTGAAGGCCCTCCGCGGTGACGTGATCTGGAGCTTCGCGAGCCGCAGCGCCGAGAAAGCGGAGGACTTCCGTCGCCGCCTCGGAGGCACCGAGAGCTGGGGCAGCTACGAGCAGGCGATGCACGACCCCGGGGTGGACGCCGTCGTCGTCGCCGTCCCGCCGCACCGCCACGAGGAACTCACGCTGCAGGCGCTGGACGCCGGGAAGCACGTGCTCGTCGAGAAGCCGGCATTCCCGGAGCTGGCGGACTACGACCGCGTGATCGAGGCGCGAGACCGGGCCGGCCGTGTCGTGATCGTGGGCGAGAACGACCACTACAAGCCGCTCGCGGTCGAGCTGCGTCGACTGCTCGCCTCCGGCGTGATCGGTGACTTCCTCTTCGGCCATTTCGCGACGGTGATGCGGAAGCCCAAGACGGCCGACGACTGGCGAAACGACGAATCCATCGCGGGGGGCGACGCCTTCTTCGAGGAGGGCATCCACTGGCTGCACGTCGCCGGAAGTCTCGGGCCGAAGATCGTCGACATCACCGGGTACCGTCCGGACGACTCCGCCGTGGCGCCCCTCGAGGGGGACGCCCGCAGCAAGAGCATGCTGGTGTCGTTCGAGTACGACACCGGCGCGGCGGGAGCGCTCTTCTACTCGCGGGAGATCCCCACCTTCCTCCGAGGGCTCGGGCGTTCACGGCTCTACGGGCGGGACGGGATCATCACCTTCGAGTCGAACGGCGGCTTCGTGTTCGTCCGGGGGAAGGGATGGCCGAAGCTGAAATTCCCCGGGTTCCGGGATATCCGCGGCTACCAGGCCATGTACCGTGACTTCGCGCGGGCGATCGGGGGTGGGCCACCGGTGGAGATGAGTCTCGAGCGGGCACGCGAGGATCACGAGCTCATGGAGCAGGTCTACGCATCGATCAGGGCCGGACGCGATGAGTGAGCAGTTCGACGTCGTCATTCTCGGGAGCGGTGTCGGCGGCGGAACCGTCGCCCGCCGGCTCGCCGCGACGGGGGCGCGGATCCTCGTGGTCGAGCGGGGCGAGTTCATCCCGCAGGAGCCCGAGAACTGGGATCCGGCCGAGGTCTGGGGTGCGCAGCGGTACCGGACCCCGGAGATGTGGCTCGACCGGGACGACAACGAGTTCTCGCCGTACACCCACTACTGCGTCGGCGGGAATTCGAAGTTCTGGGGGTCGGTGCTCTATCGCCTGCGCGAGGAGGACTTCGGCGAGCTCCAGCACCTCGAGGGGACGTCGCCCGCCTGGCCGATCGACTACGCGACGCTGGCCCCGTATTACGACCGCGCCGAGCGGATGTACAGCGTGCACTGCGAGGCGGGGCTGGATCCGACGGAGCCTCCCCGAGGGCCCTTCCCGAACCCTCCCGTTCAGCATCAGGGCCGTATCGCGAAGGTCGCCGAACGGCTGCGCGACCTCGGGCTGAACCCCTCCCACCAGCCGCTCGGGGTCATCGAACCGAACCGGGATGGCGGGTGCATCCTGTGCGCGACCTGCAACTCGTTTCCGTGCCAGCTCCGCAGGAAGAGCGACGCCGACGTGTGCGCGGTATCCCCCGCGCTGGACGAGGGCGAGGTCACGCTCTGGACCGGCAGCTTCGCGGAGCGGCTGATCACGAACGAGAGCGGCGACCGGGTCGTGGCGGCCGAGATCACGCGCGAAGGCGGCTCCCCGAGCGGCGGCGAGAGCGGCACGGTCCGCGTGGAGGCCCCGCTGTTCGTGGTGTCGTGCGGAGCGGTGAACTCCTCCGCGCTGATGCTCCGCTCCGCCGGCCCGACGCATCCGGACGGACTCGCGAACTCGTCGGGGCTGGTCGGCCGCCGCTACATGGCGCACCTGTCGACGATGATCGGTGCCTTCATGCCGCGAACGCACGACACCGAATTCGCGAAGACCCTGGCGGTCAACGACTACTACCTGCGGGGCCCGAACGGCGACTACCCGCTCGGCAACATCCAGTCACAGGGGCGCGCCTACGCCGACATGGCGAAGGCGGGCGGCTCGGGCCTGGCCCGGCACATCCCCGCGGCGCTCTACCGAATGTGGTTCGAGCGTGGCTCGGAGTGGCTGGCCATGACCGAGGATCTCCCGGATCCCGACAACCGCGTCACGCTCACCGACGACGGGCGGATCCGGCTCACCTACCAGCCGCACAACACGAAGGCGCACGCCGAGCTGCTGGACGTGACCCGGAAGATGCTGCGGAAGGTCGGGTTCTGGGCCGCCATCCCCGTATCGATGGGCGTGATCAACACGACGCACCAGTGCGGGACCATGGTATTCGGGGACGATCCGTCGGAATCCGTGCTCGATCCCTTCTGTCGCACCCACGACGTGGACAACCTCTTCGTCGTGGACGCATCGTTCTTCCCGTCGTCGGCCGCCGTGAATCCCGGCCTCACCGTCGCCGCGCAGGCGCTTCGCAGCGCCGACCACATCGCAGACACACACCTCTGAGTCACAGGAGTCACCCGTGAGAGCCCGATCCTTCAGCCACGTCGGCATCACCGTTCGCGACTTCGACACGTTCGTCCAGTTCTATGCCGATGTGTTCGGCGCCCGCCTCGTCGGCGTGGGCGACGCCCCGCCCGAGCGCGTGCAGTCGTTCTTCGGTGTGGACCACGAGGCTCCCGAGGTCACGATCGGGTGGTTGCGGCTCCCGGGCGGCGGCATTCTCGAGATCTTCGAATTCAAGCCGGATCAGGATCCTGTCGAGGTGCCGTGGAACCGCGTCGGCCTCACGCACATCGGCATCGACGTGATCAACTGCGAGAAGTGGCACGACTGGCTCGTGAAGAACGACGTCGAGATCGTCAGCAAGCCCGAGAAGTCGCCCCGCTACCACACCTTCTTCTTCGCGAAGGATTGCGAGGGCAACCTGATCGAGCTGATCGACCTGAGGTTCAAGCACTACCCGCTCAAGTGGCTCGGTGCCTTCGCGGGATGGCTGTTCCGGCGGACGATCTACAAGGACCGCTACCTGCCGCCGGCGTAGGGACGCTCCGGGCCCCGGAGCGCCCACGGGAAGAGAACTTCGATTGCGGCACGGGGAGCCGCAGCGTCTATTGACCGGAGTTTCACCCGGCCCTATCCGCACCTTCGGAACAACCTGAACCCGGCCCTCACGCCATGGTCCACGAATTTCCACGTGACCCGATCGATTCCCGGGGAAGCAGCGGTGAGCCGGTCCTCGTCCTGACGGATGACGAGGTGCTGCTCGGCGGGATCCGACCGTATCTCGAACAGGCCGGATACGACCTGAACGTCTTCAGCGATCCGTCGGCCGCGCTCGCTGAAGTCCGCGCCCGCCGGCCCGAGGTGATCGTGAAGGACCACGATCTGAGTGCGATGAGCAGCCTCGATTTCATCCATCGCGCGCTCGACGAGGATCCGCTCGTGAAGATCATCCTCGTCGTTCGGAAGGGAGACGAGTCGAGTGCCGAGCTCGCGCTCCGGGAAGACGCCTTCGACTACCTCACGCGTCCCCTGACGGCGGGAGAGTTCACGCGTGCGGTGCGCAGGGGATTCATGACCTACACGCGGGAGGAGGCCGCCCACCGCAGCGAGGCGATGCTGCGGCAGGAGGCCGCGAATCGGTCGCAGGTCATCAAGCGGCTCACGGTCGGTACCCTGACCGCGCTCCTGAAGGCACAGGAGGCCCGTACCCCGCTGTTCAGGGGACACAGTCAGGCCGTCGCCAAGTGCGCGGCCGGGGTCGCGCGCGCGCTGGACCTCTCCGCGGATCTCGTCTCGTCGATCCGGACCGCCGGTCTCCTGCACGACGTGGGGATGATCGCGGTACCGGATTCCGTCGTGAACAAGCCGGACCAGCTCGACGAGGCGGAGTTCGCCGCCATCGCGGCACACCCCCGGATCGGGGCCGAGATCCTCGAGCCGATGGATCACCTCGGGGAGGTGCCGCGCTTCGTCCGTGAACACCACGAACGAATCGACGGATCGGGCTACCCGGACGGCAAGAAGGGGGACGAGATCTCCCTCGGCGGCCAGGTCGTGGCCCTCGCCGAGTACTGGACCGCCATCACCGAGGACCGGCCGTTCCGGGACCGGATGTCCTCGTCGGAGGCGATGAACACGCTCGCCGGCACCGGGGGGACCTGGTTCGATCCCGAGGTTCTGCGGGCCCTTCGAAAGTGGAAGACGCGCAGCTGACCGCTTCCCACCGGAGCGTTCCCCCGTCGCTGATCGTCCGGGGGGCACGATTCGAGGGACAGCGGGTGGACGCCCACGTCGCAGGCGGTCGATTCACCCGGATCGCACGCGCCGCGCCCGACGACGAGCCCGCCCCGGAGGGGACCCGGACGATCGAGGCCGACGGCCTCCACCTCGCCCCCTCCTTCTCGAACGGGCACACCCACGCCGCGATGACGCTCTTCCGTGGCTGGGGGGACGACCTCCCGCTCGACACCTGGCTGCGCGAACGGATCTGGCCGGCCGAGGCGCGCATGACGGCCGACGACGTCCACGACGGGACCCGGCTCGCGATCGTCGAGATGATCCGGAGCGGCACGACCCACTTCAACGACATGTACTGGCACGCCCCGGCGATCGCGCGAGCGGCCGACGAGCTCGGCGTTCGCGCTCATATCGGTGCGGCCTTCGTCGACCTGGGGGACGATGCGGTCGCGGAGCGCTGGTGGCACGCGGTCGAGGAGTGGCTGGAGCAGCGGGACCAGTGGGGTCCGCGGATCCGCGCGACCGTCGCGCCGCACGCGATCTACACCGTCTCGCCCGAGAACCTCGGTCGGCTCGGGCGGCTGGCGGAACGGCACGATCTGCTCCTCCACATCCACCTGTCCGAGACGGCGCGGGAGGTGACCGACTGTGTCGCCACCCACGGCGTGCGGCCGACCGGACTGCTCGAGCGGCACGGCCTCGTGAACTCCCGCCTCGTCGCGGCCCACGGGGTGCACCTGGACGAGCGCGAGTTCACGCTCCTCGGCGATGCGGGCGCGACGGTGGTCACGAACCCCGCGGCCAACCTCAAGCTGGCGGTCGGAGGCATCTTCGACTATCCGGCCGCGGCCGCCGCGGGTGTGCGAGTGGTCCTCGGAACGGACGGGGTCGCGTCGAACAACAATCTCGACCTGTTCGAGGAGCTGAAGCTCGTGGCGCTCCTCCAGAAGCACCGGGCGAACGATCCGACGACCCTGGCCGCCTCGGCGGCCCTCGATCTGGCGACCTCGACCCCGGCCGACGTGTTCGGGCTCGGACCCGGCCGGATCGAGGAGGGAGCACCCGCCGACTTCCTCCTTCTCGACCTGTCCGCACCGGCGACGTGCCCCGGTCACGACCTGGCGTCGGACCTGGTCTACGCCGCCAGCGGATCGACCGTGCACACGACGGTATGCGACGGCCGGGTGCTGATGTGCGACCGGGAGCTCGAGATCGCCGACGAAGAGGAGATCCTGGACGCCGCGCGGTCGTCGGCTCGGCGTCTCACGACCGTCGTGTAAGCAACAGACCGCCCAGCAGCGCACCTGCGAACGGGGTCGCCACCGCGGCGATCTGAAGCCCGAGCGCGACCTCGCCCCCCAGCCCGAGGTAGGCGAGCATCGCGAGTCCGAAGCAGGCCACGATCGCACCCGTGACCTGGCGTCCGGCGGGAGCATGCGCCTCCGGAGAGCGGAGCCGTTCGAAGCGGGCCACGACCGGCATCATCGCCGCGAGGGCCACCGCGTAGATGGCGAGCCAGATCGGACGTGACGCCCACCAGAGTCCGGTCGTGGGTTCGATACCCATCCCGACTCCGCCGAGCGATGCCGCGATGCCGATGATCAGGATCATCGCGGTGGAATGCCACAGGTAGATCGTCATGATCATGCCGTTCAGCAGGACCGCCGCCGTCCATGGCGTCCGCCTCTGCAGCCACCGCCGAGCGGGGGACTCGAGGGCGAGCACGAACCCGGCCTGGGCGATGGCGAGCGCCAGAAGAGGGAGTTTGGGAGGCAGCGTGTTGCTGATCTCGGTCCCCGGCACGCTGATCATCGAGATCGGGTACGGGCCGGTGACGGTCAACCCCACGAGGGCGCCGAATCCCAGCAGGCCCCAGACGAACCGCAGCGGGCGGGACGAGACCCGGTCGTCCATCCACGCGTAGCCCAGCTGGTGCACGGCGATCCAGATGAAGAGATAGTTGAACCACCCGGCCACCTCCCATCCGGCGAAGAACAACGCGTCGCCGAGGACGGCGAGTACGACCGGGACGGTGAACGACCAGAACCCCCACCGCTGCCACCAGGCGTACGTGAGCGGGACGAAGAGGATGATCACCGTGTAGATCGCCAGGAACCAGATCGGCACCAGCGCGATCGTGGACGCCTCCTGAAGCAGCGACGCATCCAGCCCGAGCATGCGGCCGGCCGGCGCCAGCACCGCCCATACGGCGATGAGTGGGAGCACCGGGAGGAGAAGCCGACGCAACCGCGAATCCAGCCACGCCGAGAAGGGCTTCCCGTCGCGCAGGGCGGCGCCCCACGACGCGGCATTGGCATACCCGCCCACGAGGAAGAACACCGGCATGACCTGGAAGCCCCACGAGAGCCACCGCGTGACGTCCGTCAGCTCGAGCATGTTGCCTAGCTCGAGTTCACCGGCCGGCATGTACGGGGCCGTCAGCAGCCAGTGGCCCGAGATCACGAGCAGGATGGAGGCCGCACGCAGGAAGTCGACGAGGCGATTCCGTGACGGCGGCGTCCTGTCGGCGATCTCGCCGGCGCGGGCCCAGATGCTCAGCCGCCCACTCACGTCGTGTGGCGGGTCACGAGAGTCGCTGAAGCATGAGATCCTCGGGCGCAGGGGCGGCCCACCGCGCGGAACATCCGCGGGGAAGCGCGGTCAAGATGAACGGATCGCGGGTGTTCGGCCACTCGACCGCGGGTGGCGGCCACTTCCCTCGATCCTGGATTGCCCTCTCCGTTCGACCTTCCTACACATCGGGACGCTCCATGGCCAACACCCTCGTCATCGGCGGCACCAGCCTCATCGGTCGCCCGCTCGTTCAGGCCCTGCTCGACCGTGGCGACTCCGTCACGGTCATGCACCGCAGCCCCGGGACGCCCTTCGGCGACCGCGTCGACGAGGTGCACGCCGACCGGAACGACCCGGCGGCGGTCATGGGTCAGGTCGGCAATCGCAGATACGATTTCGTCTTCGACAACGTCTACGACTGGGAGCGGGGCACGACCGCCGACCAGGTGCTCGGCACCGTCGGAGCCATCTCGCACGACGACCTGCAGCGATACGTGTTCGTCTCCAGCGTCGCCGCGTATCCGGAGGGGGGCCCCTTCGACGAGGATGCGGACCTGCGTCCGTCGTCGGACCCGCTCGAATACGGCGTCCACAAGGCGGAGACCGAACGGGAGCTGTTCCGGCTCGCGAAGGAGGAGGGGTTCCCGGTGGCCACGACGCGGCCCGCGTTCGTCTACGGCGCCCACAATCCGTTTCCGCGGGAGGCGTTCTTCTGGGATCGGCTGGTGGCGGGGCGACCGATCATCATGCCGGGAGACGGCACGCGCACGATGCAGTGGGTGCGCGCCGACGACATCGCGACCGCTTCGATCCGCGCCGCGACCCTGGAAGCGGGACGCGGGGCGGCCTTCAACCTGGCGGGGGATCCCCTGACCCAGAACGAATTCGTGCGGACGCTGGCCCGGGTCGCGGGTGTCGAAGCCGACCTCGTGCATGTACCGCGGGAGAAGCTCCTGGAGGCGGGCGGTCAGCTCTTCACGCCGCCCTTCTACTTCGGCGCCTACCTCGACATGGAGCCGATCATCGCCGAGAACGATCGGGTCCGGGACGTCCTCGATGTCGAACTCACGCCCCTCGAGGACGGCATGCGCGAGACGTTCGAGTGGTACCGCGAGCAGGACCGCCCCGCCCCGGACACCTCGTGGGAGGACTCGGTGCTGGAGTCGCTCGACTAGGAGCAGTCAGCGGGCCGCTTCGATCTCGGCGCGGGCCGCCTCGACCTCGACGCGGATCTCTTCGGCCAGCGCGCGCGCCTCGGCGGCGCGCATCCGTAACTCTCCGGCCCCGGCGAGAGCCTGGATGCGAATCTCGTGCACGTCCGACCGCAGCTGGTCCACGCACCCGGTCCGTACCACGACGTTCTCCGAAATCGTGATCGCCGTCGGAGCCTCGGGGGCATCGGAGACCGCGACCGCGATCTTCACGTCCCCGGACTCGGAGATCTCCGCCACCGTGAACGGGGCGTCGGGCGCTGGAGCCGGAGCCTTGGGTGGCATCGGGATGTCGATGCACACATCCGCGTCGAAGTTGTTCGACACCGCCGCGAACAGCAGCGCTCCGCTTCCGACCACCGCGATCGCGGCGCCGATGCCGATGGCTCCGAGTGACGTCAGATCCGTCCTGATTCCCATGCTTCCCCTCCCCCGGTGATGTGTCGCGCCACGGTCCGCGTGGCGTCCTCACCGAATCCGACGAGGGGACGCTCGAAAAAGTTGCAGGGAGGGGGTCGGCGGCGCGGTCGACGGGTCCTGCCCGTCGGGCCTACCCGTCCGTCCAGGACCGCCAGGCGTCCTCGTCGTGGCCTACCGTCAGCTTGTTGCCGTTCCGAATGAGCGGTGTGACGAGGATCCCCGGCTCCTCCGACATGATCTCGAGCCATCGGTCGTCCGAGTGGTGCGCGGCGTGCAGCCCGAGGTTCAGGAACCTCCGCGACTCCCGGTCGATCAGCGCGTCGGTCCCGAACTTCTGGACGAACCGCCGCAGCTCCCCCTTCGAGGCGGCCTTCTGCTTCAGGTCGACGAAGTGCACCGACACCCGTCGCTCCTTGAAGAATCGCTCGGCCTTGCGGGTGTCCTGGCACGACTTCGTGCCGAAGATCTGAACGTTCATGATCCCTCCCCCAGGGCCCTCTAGCGGTAGTTCCCGAAGCTCAGGGCCAGTCCGAAGTCCTGCGTCTTCAGGAAGGAGATCACCGCCTGCAGGTCGTCCCGCTTCGGCGCCGACACCCGCACCTCGTCACCCTGGATCGAGGCCTGGACCTTCTTGAACTTCTGGTCCTTGATCGCTTTCACGATCTTCTTGGCCGTGTCGGAGTCGATCGACTGCTTCAGGCCGATCCGCTGACGCTTCCGCCCCAGCGAGGCCTCCTCTTCGGTCCCCTCGTCCATGTTCTTCACCGGGACGCCGCGTCGCACGAACTTCTCGCGCAGCATCTGGTGGAGCGCGGAGAGCTTGTAGTCGTCGTCGGCTTCCAGGAGGATCGACCCGGCGTCGCGGTCGAACTCGACCGCGGTGTCGGTGCCACGGAAGTCGTAGCGGGTCGCGACCTCCTTCTTCACCTGGTTCACGGCGTTGTCGACCTCCTGCAGGTCGACCTTCGTTGAGATGTCGAACGAATTCGTCTTGGCCATGCTTTCGACGGGCGCAATGAGGATCCGTGGCGTCGACGCCGGCCCTTCGCGGCGCGACGGATCACGTGGGTCGGACCGAGCGGTCCGGCTCACTTGTGCCGGAAGGCGTTCTCCACCATCCGGGCATCCATGATACCCGGTTCTCCGGTGGATGCGTAGCGGAAGAGCGCCGCCGTGTAGATCCCCTTCAACGCGGAAATGAACAGACCGAGCGCAACGTAGCCCAGCACCGCCACCGGGATCAGCGCCACCACCATGAAGCCCATCCCGAGCGAGGCGAACACGAAGAACAGGAGCCCCATGAAGAGCGTCCAGGAGATGCCCATCATCAGGCCGGCCCACCCCATGCCGAAGTTACCCACCACCTGCTCGCCCCAGGTCTTCCTGAACATCTCGGCGCTCTCCTTCACGACATCGATCGGGCCGACGTCCCGCGTG
>Ga0102929_1000546_pt1 | contig 22094 bp, 16 predicted proteins | sample SalPonR1_B_D2_MG_FD_78510 | JGI IMG/M metagenome (GOLD analysis project Ga0102929, IMG submission 78510) | Salt pond soil microbial communities from South San Francisco under conditions of wetland restoration - Salt Pond MetaG R1_B_D2_MG | ecosystem: Environmental > Aquatic > Marine > Intertidal... | reverse complement strand
CAATCGGTATTTCAAAATGACCAGTCAATCTGGTGGAATACAGCCCAAAATGGGGCCAAAGGTTTATGCCTATCTTGCGGCGCGTTGGGTCTGCGGTGAGATAAAGCCTGAGGTGGATGTGGAAGACCTTTTCACCGACATGGAAGAGAAAAATGGCATCTGGGATGGTCGTGGTCCAATACCTCAACGAATAGGAATTCCTGCGGTTCGAGAGTTTCTAGAGGTGGTAGAGGCCGCAAGCCAAAAGATGCTTCAAGGAATCCCTGTGTCTGACATTTCATTCTCCAGCGAGCCTGACACGTAGCGACTACAGTTGTCATGTCGATCCAAGAAAGGAGATATGATGACAAATACTTTGGGATATTTAACGATCAAAGAAGTCGCTGAGAAACTCAATGTTTCGATACGAACCTTAAATCGCTGGCATGCCCTTCGAGTAGGGCCGCCTCGATGCAAGGTGGGGAATAAGGTTCTGTTTAGGGACGATGCGCTTAACCAATGGCTAGCTTCCCACGAGATACAGCCGGTGCGAAGGTTTGCATAGGTCTGCCAAACTCGGAGCGTCGTCTTTGCAGGAAACCGCGACCCACAAACCGTCTATCAAATGAACAAAGCGGGGTAGCTGTATATTATCTTTCTCTTACCTGAGATTTTCTATTTCAGTGAAATATAAATAAATAAGAGAAGAAAAAGAACAGTAGTGTCTACCCCGCTTTTTCCTAAACCATGAGGTGCCCCTAGTTTTCTAGACACCTGCCTCATTCATTTTCGTCTGTTCTGCTTCATAGTCAACCGGCGACAGCATTCCGTTGTTTGTGTGCTTGCGGGTCGGGTTGTAAAACATCTCGATGTAGTTGAACACGTCCTGCCTTGCAGCGTCGCGTGTGGTGTACGTCCGCCGCCTGATCCGTTCACGCTTCAACAGATGGAAGAAACTTTCCGCCACCGCGTTATCGTGACAGTTCCCACGTCTGCTCATGCTGGCATCCAGATTGTGTTTGCTGAGGAACGATTGCCACTCTTTGCCGGTGAACTGTGCGCCTTGATCAGAATGGATCATGACCCTGTGCTTCGGTTTGCGCCGCCAAACGGCGCTCAACAACGCTTGTAGAGCAAGGTCCGAGGTCATGCGCGATTGCATCGACCAGCCCACCACGCGCCGTGAGAACAGATCGATGACCACAGCGAGATACGACCAGCCTTCATGCGTTCTGATGTAAGTAATGTCGGTCACCCAAACCCTGTCAGGTGCCGTGACCTCAAATTGCCTGTCCAGCGTATTGTTTGCGACGACAGCAGGATTGCCGCCATAGCGACCAGGACGGCGTCTGTAACCGATCTGCGCCGCAATACCCGCAAGGCTGGCCAAACGTGCGACACGGTTCTCTGAGCAGGTCTCGCCCGCGTCCCTCAGATCATCAGTCAGTTTGCGATATCCATAGACCTTGCCGCTCTCTTTCCACGCTTGAGCGATCAGCTCTGTCTGGCGGGCGTCCTCCTGCGCACGCAGGCTTAACGGTTCCTCAAGCCATGCGTAGAAGCCGCTGAAATGAACCATCAGCACGCGGCACATGGTCCGCACAGAAAACTCTGCACGGTGAGCCTCGATGAACGCGTACTTCACTGAGACTCGCGCGCGAAGTACGCGGTCGCCTTTTTTAAGATTGTACGTTCCTCGGTCACGCGGGCTAGCTCTCGCTTCAGCCGTTTTATCTCAGCAGCCTGTTCGGCAACTTCCGATCTGACCCGTGGCGACTTCGAAAACTGCGCCTTCCAAGTGTAAAGCGACTTGGTGCTGATCCCCAGCCGCTCAGCCACTTCGCTGACCGCATATCCACGCTCGACAACCTGCGCCACAGCGTCCTGCTTAAACTCATCCGTAAACCGAATGCCCTTGTTCATATCCGTCTCTCCTTGGTTCCAAAACTACCAAGCAAAGCGTCTATAAATCTAGGGGCACCTCACTCTGGCAGGGATGTCTAGCGAAATGTTGCGCAGCAGCGGCTCGGAGTCGGGCGCGCCAGTGAGTGTGACGCGATCGACGCTCAACCTTCCTTCGGGAGCAGGCAGATCGAGACCGTCGGGTTCGGCTGCGTGCTGAGTCAACAGCCCGACGATGCGTCGCCAGGCTTGTCGGGAGGCCACGAACTGCCGCCAGCTGCCGATCGCGATCTCGACCGGGCTCAACGCCCGGCCGAGGATGATCGAGGCGGCGATCATTTGCCCCGGTGTGATCGCGCGGTCGAGCACCAGATAGGCACCGCCGCCGAGGATCGCCGCCTGCACCCCGAAGCGCACGGTGCGTGAGGTCACGCTGAGCACGCCCAATGTAGTGCCGGCACTCAGTACGTGCGTACTGGTTGCGTCGCGCATGCCGCTCCAGCGATCCGCCACGCCTTGCGCAAGTCCCATGGTGCGCAGGAGCGGTGCTTGGGTCAGAGCGCCGTCGCGCATCGTCTCGCTCTCGGCGGCGGTCGAGGCGGCGGCGCGGGCGGACCTGCGGCTGAGCAGATCGCTGGCAAGCGCCAGCAGACCGAGGAGCAGCGCCGCGCCCAGTGCTACCACGCCGAGCAACGGGTGGATCAGCCAGATCACCGCAATGAAGAGCGGCATGAGCGGCGCGTCGAATAGCGCTGTGACACCGGGCGAGCCAAGGAATTGTCGCACTGCGCCCAGATCGTTCATCGGTTGGGCGGTGGCTGTCGCTCAGGGCCGCGCCGACAATGCCACGCTGGCCAGCATCAACGGACGGCTCAGCCGACGCTCCAGCCAGTCGCCAAACCGGGCCAGCATCACGGTCCGGCAGGCGTCGAGGCTACCCATGACGCCGAGTGCGAAGAAAACGGCGAGGGTCAGCATCACCAGCGTTTCGAGCGATCGACCGCTAAGCACCCGGTCGAAAATCTGCAGCATGTAAAGGGGTAGGGCGAGCATCAACAGGTTGATCGCCACGGACATCGCCGCCAGAGTCCCCCCTAGCCATCGAGGAACGCGTAGCAAGTGGGATCGGCCATGAGCACTCATGATCGCATCGTAGCACAGAACCAACCCGGCTCAAGGAGGTGTCAAGTCGATCTGCTTGCGAGAAGCCAGGCTTGCAGCGAAACCTTCGACGATGATCGGATTGCCCCTCTTTTGCGGCTTCCGAAAAAGCTCCCAGCCCTTCGCCTGACTGTGATGCCCTACGTTGGGTTTCCACTCTCGTTTCGAAATTTTGAACATCTACTGCAAGAGCGCAGGATTGACGCGCCCCGTGCACTATCCGGTTCAGGTGGTATTATGAGGTGGGGTCAATGTTTGTTGTTGATATCTGGCATTGCCTGACTCATTCCCTTCGTCATTACCCGACCCATCCACCTATTTTCTGCACTAAGTTTTTTCCTGCTTTCCATACGGCGCGCGCCATGTAGGGTCCCGGCATCGAATTGAAGCTTGTTCGCCGTGGGTGTTTCAGAACGGGTGCTTCGACGAAGTTGCGACAAAAGACCATCGACAACCCTCGTGCCGCTGGCGTTCCGGTATTTCGGGCCTGCGGCTCGCATTGAGGTTGCAGCGTGACAGGCGCCTGTCGCGGTTCGCGAAATCGCTTTGATAAAATGTGGAATCTGCCCAACCTTGGCGGAGCCAGTGAATGAGAGATAGCCGTTTCACCGAGGCGCAGATTATCCGGTTGCTCTTCGCCCGATAACGCTCTATGCGGCGGCGCAGCGAACCTGGACCCGGAACATATACCGGGTGGCTCTTCCGGCCGCCGATCCGCCGGACAACGACAGACAATTGTGCGCGTGCACTCCGGCTTTGCCCTCAAGGCCTTGCCGGTATCGGATACCTGTAACATGATTTCACTCGACGCTTATCGCAGCCAGTGGCTGGGAAATATTCGCGGCGATCTGCTGGCCGGGCTGGTTGTGGCGCTGGCGCTCATTCCCGAGGCGATCGCCTTTTCGATCATTGCCGGTGTCGACCCTAAGGTCGGCCTTTACGCCAGCTTCTCGATCGCCGTGATCGTCGCGATCACCGGTGGCAGACCCGGCATGATTTCGGCTGCGACCGCGGCCACCGCTGTTCTGATGATCACGCTCGTGAAGGATCACGGCCTGCAATACCTTTTGGCGGCAACAGTTCTCGCGGGTCTGTTGCAGATCGCAGCCGGGATTTTGAAGCTGGGCTTCATCATGCGCTACGTGTCGAAATCCGTCATGACGGGGTTCGTGAATGCTCTCGCCATTCTGATCTTCATGGCGCAGCTGCCCGAACTGGACCCGCGGCACGTTACCTGGGTTACCTATGTTCTGGTCGCTGCCGGCCTTGCGATCATCTATCTGTTTCCACGCCTGACAAAAGCGATCCCTTCGCCGCTTGTCACCATTGTCTTGCTCACCGCGCTGGCCTTTGCGCTTGGTCTTGACGTGCGTACGGTGGGCGACATGGGTGAGCTGCCCGACACGCTTCCGGTCTTTCTCATTCCCCAGATTCCGTTCACCTTCGAGACCTTGATGATCATCCTGCCCTATTCGGTGGCGGTGGCCGTGGTTGGCCTGCTCGAAAGCCTGATGACGCAGAATATCGTTGATGATCTGACCGACACGAAATCGAACCGCAACCAAGAGTGCATCGGTCAGGGTGTGGCCAACACCGCGACGGGGTTCATCGGTGGCATGGCGGGCTGTGCCATGATCGGACAGTCGATCATCAACGTGAAATCCGGCGGACGCGGGCGGCTGTCGTGCTTTGCGGCGGGTGTTTGCCTGCTGTTCATGGTCGTGGTTCTGGGGGATCTGGTCAGCATCATCCCGATGGCGGCCCTTGTGGCGATCATGATCATGGTTTCGATCGGGACATTTTCGTGGTCGTCCATCAAGGCGCTTACGGTGCATCCGAGATCATCGTCTATCGTAATGATCGCCACTGTCGTGACTGTTGTTTACACCCATAACCTTGCAATCGGGGTGCTGGTCGGCGTGCTGCTTTCGGGTATTTTCTTTGCCGGAAAAATCGCGCAGCTCTTCAGTGTCCGCTCCGAGATCAGTGATGATGGGCGTGTGCGCACATATCACGTCGAAGGACAGCTTTTCTATGGATCGGTCGAGGACTTTATGAACGCATTCGACTTCAAGGAGGCCGCAGAGCAGGTGGTGATCGACGTGAGCCGCGCGCATATCTGGGATATCAGTTCGGTGCAGGCCTTGGACATGGCGATCCTCAAGTTCCGTCGGGACGGAGCCGAGGTTGAAGTCGTCGGTATGAACGAAGCGACCGAAACCCTTGTCGACCGGCTTGCCATCCATGACAAGCCCGGCGCGATGGACACGTTGATGGATCACTGAGGGAGGTGAAAATCATGACAAAGAAAATTATCGCGTTGGTGGATGGATCGATCTATTCGGAAAGCGTGTGTCATCACGCGGCATGGATCGCCAAGAGAACCGATGCTCCGGTAGAGTTGATCCATGTCCTTGGCCGGCGCGAAAACTCGGCGGACACGGATTTGTCAGGCGCGATCCGACTGGGCGCGCGCACCAAGCTTCTTGAAGAGCTCGCCGATTTGGACGCGCAACGCGCCAAACTGGTGAGCCATCGCGGCCGAGCTGTCCTTGAGGACGCGCGCGCCATCGTTGATCAGGACGGCGTGACAGAAATCACCACACGCTTGCGCCACGGTGATATCGTCGAGGCGATTTCCGAGATTGAAGAGGACGCCCGTGTCATCCTGATCGGCAAACGCGGCGAAGCTGCGGATTTCGCCAAGGGGCATCTTGGCTCGAACCTCGAGCGTATCGTGCGCGCAGCCCATCGGCCGGTCTTTGTCGCATCGCGCGCGTTTCATCCCATTCAGTCGGTGCTGGTCGCTTATGACGGCGGCAGTTCGTCGATGAAGGCGGTGGATCATATCGCGCAAAGCCCGCTTTTTGCGGATCTCAAAGTTACGGTCGTCACAGTCGGCAGCGAAACCAAAGAGATCAAGAAAGGGCTGTCTGATGCCAAGGCGTTGCTCAAGACGGCTGGCATTGAGGCGGATACACGTGTCATCTCCGGCCAACCTGAGACCGAGCTCGGCGCGCTGGTCGAGGAGGAGGGCTTTGGCATGGTCGTGATGGGGGCCTATGGCCATAGCCGCATCCGAAGCCTTGTTATCGGCTCAACCACGACCGAAATGGTGCGCAGTTGCAAGGTTCCTGTCGTTCTGATGCGATAGCGGACAAGGCTGGGATGCCGCCATCTGATCCATGCGCGTCATCCACCCTCGGCCCGTGCCAGATAAACTGTTTGGGTGAACGGGTTGCCCGTCAGCGGGTTGTCGAAGGTCACAGGTTCCGCCCAAGCCTCGGGAAAGGCAGAGGCAAGACGATCGAGAAAGCGTTGATCGGTCACCTTGTCCGACCATAATCCAAAGACACCACCGGGTTTCAGGTGGCGTTTGAGGGCGCGCAATCCGTCGGGTTGGTAGAAACTGTCGCTGCGCTCATCCAGCAGATGATCAGGGGCATGGTCAATATCGGCAAGGATCGCGTCAAATTGACGACCCGGTTTCTCATGATCAAACCCGTCGCCCGCGGCCATGGCGAAGAAGTCGCCCTCGACCAATCGGCAACGCGCGTCGTCAGCCAGTCGCGTTCCCATTGGAAGGATGCCGCTTTCGTGCCACTCGATAACCGGTGCAAGATATTCGACCACCTGAAGGTCCGCGACCCTTGGCTCGGACAAAACAGCCTCGGCCGTGTAGCCAAGACCAAGACCGCCCACCACGATTTCAAGAGTGCCGCCCCTGCATGCCGCAACCCCCAAGCGACCCAGGGCAACTTCGGAGGCCGTGAAATGGCTGGTCATCAGGAAATCCTGCCCCAACATGATTTCCCACACATCCACACCAAGCCGCAGATCGCGGCGCCGGCGCAGGCTAAGGGCGCCGATCGGCGTGGGGCAATAGTCTAATTCCTCAAAAAATGCGCTCATGTCCTGCCCGCCTCAAAGTGGTGCGGTCTCCATTCAGCAGGGGTATCGGAAAGATTCATTATCGGCGGGGTCGTGGTTAATTTCAACCGTGACAATATTTTTCCAACTCAACTCGCACACTTGCTGTTGAGCGCGAATTGGCGTTGATCTGCCGCCGAGGATTGCAGCGGGGCCGGGGAGCGCAGGAGAGACCTAAAGTATCCGTCTTTAGCCTGAGACACCGGCGAAAGACGAACCGCGTGCAACGCCTGACTGTCGCGCTGCGTGTCGCGAAAATCTGTGACTCAGGTTTTTTTGCGAAACGCTATATGCAGATCGACACTGTCTTTTCAGGGGGCGGCGTCAAAGTGCCCGGCCAAGTAAAGGCGCTTGTAATGTCGATGTCTGGTTTTTCCCAACGCAGTTTTGCGCAAAACTCCGGGCATCACCACAATAACGCGATGCAATGTAATGCCAAACCGGGTCAATATCGCTCTGCGTACCATACGTTCTGTTGCGACGAGGTCATTATTCGCCTCCATGATCAGCACAGCATTTTGCGTGCCGTTAGCCGTATCATCCACCCCGAAAGCGACAAATTGGGTGGCCCTTTTGAGCGCGTCGTCCAGAACAGGTTGGAATTGACTGGGATCAATCTTGCGGCCCCGGATGTTCAGGGTTTCCTGCTTTCGACCGACCCAGAACAGGTGTCCATCGCGGAGATACCCCAGATCACCAGTCGCCAGTTCATGACCGTGCAGAACTTGAGTTGTGGCCCCCGGCTGACCTGCGTAACCTAGGAATTGGCCGGTCGCTTCGATACAGATCTCACCCAGATGCGCATCTGGCATGGGGTTACCAGCGTCGTCGCGAATGATCAGTGATACGCCCGGAGCGGCCTGTCCTACGGATACGAACAGACTGCCGTGCGCCGAGGGGATCAGATCGGACCCGCCTTCGATAACCAGTTCTCCACCCTGAGGTCCGAAGGTGGCACCTCCACAATGTTCGGACGATCCATAGTTGGTTTTCAGCGTATGCGGGCTCAGCCCATATTTTGCCAACGCGGCACCGAAACATTGATAGATTGGGGCATCTACCCGTTCGCCTGCATTCCAGATTGCACGCAGCGCCGAAAGGTCCAACGGACCGGGATCTTGATCCCGCAACAACCCGGTGATCAGCGCAACGGCAAAATTCGGAGCCCAGGTCTGTGTAGTCCGTGTCTGGCTGAGCGCACTGAGCCAGCGAAGCGGTGCGCGTGCAAAAGTGCCTCTGTCCATCAATGTCAGCGAGGTTCCTGTCATCATGCACAGCAGCAGGTTGTTCAAGACACCAACCGTATGGCTTAGCGGGGTCCAGCACAGAGCTTTATCGTCAGGCTGCAGATGCATGGCCTCGGCCATGGATTTCAGCCGAGTGGCGATCCCGGCGTGCCCCCACATGCAAAGGTTGGGCAGGCCAGTGGTTCCCGATGTGGATTGCAGGAATGCCAAGTCCGGATGTGCGAATACGCTGTCCTGCGCGGCGGGGGTGAGGCCGTGTGCCCCTTGGATATCACGCCCGATGCTTTGCAATGTCTGCCGAAGGTGATCTGGCACGGTGGTGCCGTGGTTCCCGACAAATGGCACTGCCCCGGTCAGGATCGTTCCAAGTATTGCGATCGACGTGCTTAGTGGATCCTGGTCCGGTATCAGGCACACGGTGCGGTCAGGATTTGAAATGCGCGGCTTCAACTCTGCGCCATAGGCCAGAGCACGCTCGTGCAGATCCTTGACCGTCATCTCGTTGATATGATCGGGATGGGCGATGCTGAAACGTGTGTTTGGGTGCGCACGCATTGAGGCGTGCAGGTCTGCGGCGATACCCTTCATGAAGTCGCGCGCGCCTCAACCGCGTCTTGGAACACCTCCAGAAGCCGAGCTTTGACATAGGCATCTTCGCCCAAAGCGTAGTGATCGGGCAGTGCGAAGCCAAGCTGCTGTTCCATCGCTGAAATGACTTGCGTCACCCCGAGCGAGTCCAACCCCAGATCCGCCAAGTGCTCACTGTCACTGACTAAGTCCAGCGGTTGGCCCGAGATTTCGGCTAAAACCCGGTCCAAAAATGCTGCGACCGCGTGATCTGACGTGCTTGGCGTCAGCATCGCAGATGGCTCATTGTGAGGGGCGCCAGGCGCGGTTTGTGCCATAAATTCGGGGGCTTGCAACAGATAGAGCCGTAAGCGTGTTTGTTGATCCGATGGATAGGCCATGTGATCCGGAGTGATTGTGTCCGCCCTCATACCAAGTGATATAATTCCTGTGTCAGGCGGTGCGCAGCCGTGCAAGACGCGCCCCTCAGAGTCGATCACGCCAGCCAGGTTGCATCTGCGCAACAGTTCGGGATGTGACTCGAGGCGGTCCAGCAGGGCATATGTCGTGGCATTATCCGCGTTGCTGCGCCACCACAATGCCACACCTGATTGCGCCAAACCGCGTAATGCCTCGTGCACACCGGAATAGACGTCGCTCTCTGGCGCGCCAATCAGCATGACACGCAATTTCTGCTCAAGCGTTTGGGCCTGCAAGACACCGGGCCACAAGAGGCCATCCGCCTGAAATATCACGCCCAGCGGAAGTTTCGCGTGCTGCCTGCCCAAGGCCACGCGCAAGACAGCGGCTGCCATGGCGGCCGCCGGCTCGATCTGATGGGCCGGTGCCGGGGGGGCGAGTTGCGGGTGTTGATCGGGCATATCTGTCTGCAGTCTCGCCTTGAGGATCGGCACAGACCAATTGACCATTGGTGAATTGTGCGTTGAGGCGGTAAATATATCGTCCTTGAAGTTACCGATCCCCAGCATGTCGCGCCATTGCAATTCGTTCACGCATGTCCCGCGCCCTGATGCCCGCAACCGATCCGCGAGCAAACGGTTCAGTGACAGGACGGCACTCTCAAGCTGCAAGTCGATGTCGCTGCCCGGTGCAATTGGTGAAACCAGGGGTTTGCCGAGCAGAGGTGCGACAACAGAACAGGTGCTATGAGCCAGCGCTCTATCAAGCTCATTGATCAACGCCCGAGACACCTGTTCGTGCACGAAATCCAGATTTTCGGCATCATTGCGCAGCGCCGGTCGCAGAAGCGCCGGCAGGAATTTTCCCGGATGATAGGCCAGCAGGTCCAAAGGAGTTTGACCCATCTCCAGTTCTGGCTTTTGCCAACCTATGGCGCAGATATGCAGCCCGTGATGCAGCGCGCTGTGGCTCAGCACCTCAAGGTATTGTTGCCCCAAGCATGGCCCGATCAGCCCAAGGTGAAAGGGTCGCGCGCTCTTGTTGACCTGATCCAGAGTGAAGGGCCGCCAGAATTGCCAATAGCGGGCACATGTGTGGTGCTGCAGGCCGGGCGCCGTGGATTGGTCTTTGACCGCTTCCGCCTCGTCATGATCGCGCCAGAGCAGAGCGCGGCGCCTCAGAAACCGTGCGGCATGTGCCTGTTCGGGCGGCGGGATGTGTGGTGTGCGAAACCCTTGGGCGAATTCCCAGAGATCACGCGACAAATGTGTCGGTAAGCCAAGCGGATGGGTCACCAGAACGCCGTGGGCTCCCATATCCGCCACCGCCAGCGCGGCCGATAGAGTCAGTCTATCCGGAGCAGGCGGATTTGGATCGTCTAGACGCCCCAACAAGCTTTGCACAGGCGTCGGCCCGTCTTGCGCATTCATACGCAGCTGTGCGGCTTGCGCTGCGGCGTGAGCAAGCCAAGACAATTCGCGCCCGCCCGCCGGCCGCAGGATATGTGCCTCGAATGCGCGCTTTTCAAAGCTGCCGTTGGTCGGCGGTGAGATGAACTGCGGTTGATCAAAAGTGCGAAACCGCGCCAGTCCCGTTGCATCCACTGTCATGCGTTGCCGTCCCAATACATGACACAGCACCGCTCCGCCATTTGGCAACATCAGCACCCCGACCAGACGCGATGCGACCGCCCAAAAACCATCCTCGTTGTCAGTGAGCCCAGTATTTTGCATGGAATTTGTCAAGCTGGCGGTATTGAAATATGCGATCCGGTGGTAATGACCATCCACCAGCATTGTGGAGCGACCTAGAGAATGTCAAACAGTCTTTCGGTTCATTTCGATCAACTGGTCCCGCCTTTGCATGGCAGTGCCAAATTCTTTGGCGCTCAGGTTCGGGAACTGGTCCGGCAGGGCCACCAGTGCCGGGTCATGTCTCTCTTCAAACCCGAAGGGGCCTTGGGAATGGGACAGGATCTGGGGCTATTGGATGCGCCATATCATTCATTCGGGTCTCAAGGTGATGTCGCGATGCGTATGTTCGGTGTGCCCTGCACCGGCCCGATGCAAGGGGCGGGGCGTATTCCTGTCCATCTTTGGCGCGCCTTGGCAGACAGCGGTGCCGAGCATGTTTTGTTGGGCGATGAGTATGGCGAAGGCGCGTTTCACGTTCTCAGGGCCTTGCAAACCAATCCGCGCCCGGTGGTGATATATTTTGTTCACGTGCTGCATAATCTGCCTTTTGGACCTGTGGCGATGACGCCCAACCCGGCTTTTGAAGATGTGATGGAGCGTATCGACAGTTTTGTCACCACGAGCCGGTTTGCAGCAGATTATCTGCGTGCTCTCACCGACAAGCCGGTGCGGGTCGTCTATCCGCAGGCGCGTGAACCCAACACGAAGCGGGGTGGGAACTCTGCAACATTGATCAATCCCTCGGTCTGGAAAGGTATCGACATCTTTCTGGCGCTGGCGGACCGCTGCCCGGATCTGCCTTTTCTGGCGGTGCCGGGTTGGGGCACCACGCCGAAAGACCGGCATGCATTGGCCGCTCGCTCAAACATTGAAGTAATCGAATGGCAGGCCGATGTAGACGAGATCTGGGCCCGTACGCGGGTCCTGCTGGCACCGTCAGTCTGGGCCGAGAATTTCGGTATGGTCGCACTGGAGGCAGGGCTGGCCGGCATCCCGGTTCTGGCCAGTGATCAGGGTGGTTTGCCTGAGGCAACGCTGGGAGTGCGTGCCCCGATTTCCGTGCGACCACTGCAAATGCCTGCCAAACCCGGCGGTGCTTGTTTCGTCCCGCCCCAGGATGTAGCGGAATGGGAGGGACCGTTGCGCAATTTGATGCAGGATTCCGAGATACATACAGCCTGCGCCACAGCAGTTCGCGACGCGGCACATGAATTTGTGGCCACAACCAAATGGTCAGACCGCGACCTTTGGGGGTTAATCGCCGGGATCAGTTGACAGCCGATGGTCAGATTTGTAGCGTTTTAAAAGGTTAATCTGATTGATGGGATCAAGATAATGGCACGCATTAAGCTGAATAATATTGAAAAGAACGAAAAAACTCTTCGCAAGATGACTGGCGGCGCGTTGTCAGCGGTTTCGATCGCGATGGCCGGTTCCGCGGTGTCTGCGGCAACTACGACAGATATCGACACCGACAAAGACTCGGTCGTTGTGGACGGAAGCGAAATCATCATCGCGACCGTGCGCGGCTGAGCGCAGCCTGCCATTGTGGCTATGACGACAGAGTGCAGGTTAGAGCTTAGCGGGCTGTGGCCTGGTTTGTTGCGAAAAGCGACTTGGCCCATACCGGGTCTTGGTGGATGAGCGGCGCGGAATTTGAAATCGTTGAGGAAACTGTGTTTGACCAGTTTCGCGCGCATGTCGAGGCTCATCGTCCGGCGATCTTGCGAGGTGTCGGTGTGCGCGATTTGCCCGATTTCGCGCTGAACCGGTTGCGGGCGCGTTATGGTGACGTAAGCGTCCCGCTGGAACTAAGTCTGGATAAAATTTATGCTCCCAATCCGGCGATCAATTCGGGCCGATACACGCGTTACGAGATGACTTTTGAGCGCGCCGCGCGATTGATGGAACGCCAACGTTTTGAGCCTTTTGGCTGCTATATCTCAAACTTTTCTGCAAGGGCTTTGGACGGCACGGTCTTGTGTCAATTGCCCGATATCTTTGACACGTTGGGCGACGGTGAGCCTGATCATATCTTTTTTGTGGGTGGTGACGGATCGGGCACGCATTGGCACTATGATCCAACCAATAATTTTCTGATTGTTCTAGATGGCTGCAAACAAGTGTCGATCTGCCCATTTGAAGCGATCACACCCCATGAGATAGACAGCGGGTGCGCCAATTTTGCCCGCGATCGCGACCCTGATGTGACTGGTGCGCATATGACCACGCTTGGGCCCGACGATTGCCTTTTTTTACCTGCGGGTTACTGGCATCGGGTGGAGAACCAAGGCAGCAATGTCGCGATCACGGTGTCTTATCCCCGACCTGCCAAACAAAACTACACACATGCCATGCGCCGTTTGGAAGAGGCAAAGGCGCGGGCCAAATCGCCGCCCGCAGCCACCGTCACGGCCCGCGCGCTCTCTTCATTGGCGCCAAGGACCTCCCCGTTCCGCACACTTTCCCAGAAAGACCCACAGACAATGACAACATTCGATCACGTGACCGGCGACACCCCGATTTTGCAAGTACTGGATCAGACTTTGAGCGTCTCGGACCTGTTCAATAATGCACGTGGCCTGAAGCAATTGGGATTTGTCGATGCCGTGGCCCGGTATCATTTGGTTCAGAAAGTTGCCGAAGATCGAAAAGTGGTCGTGACAGATGATGATCTACAAACGGCCGCAGATCATTTTCGTGCATCCAACGGCTTGTACAGCAGCGATGAGACTCATCGTTGGTTGGCGCGTCACATGATGACGCTGGATGATCTGGAGGTGTATCTTGAAGCGCAACTCCTAGAAGAAAAGCTGAGTATTTCGTTCACCCAAGCCGAAGTGCGCAAGATGTTCGAGGGCATGCGTGAAGAATTCGACAGCGTCATCATGCGCTCGATCATTGTGGGCCAGGAGCCGCTGGCGGTCGAACTGAAAGCGATGATCGACGAAGGCGCAGAAAGCTTTGAGGTGTTGGCTGGTCGTTATTGCAATCAGCGCCATGACCAGCTGGCTCAAGGCAGACTGAGCGTGCATCACCGGCGTGATCTGTCCAAGGATGTAGCCGACATTTTGTTCGCCGCTCATCCCGGCACGGTATTTGATCCGTCGCTTGGCGCGCAGGGCTGGATGGTTCAGAGGCTTGAAGAAATCTGCCCCGCCGCTTTGGATGTGGGTACGGATGCCGCATTGCGCGTATTGTTGCTTGATGTTCTGGTGCGTCGCGAAGGGTATTATTGGCATTCCGAGTTTGTGGGCGAGATCGAGGAAGGGTAGAACCACGATGCGCCCAGTGCGCCCGACCTCATGGTCTTATGCTTTAAAATATGCAGGTTTGGCCCCCTTTGATGTTGCCCGGGTTCCGGCGCGCCGGGTGCTGATGGTCGGCCATAACGGCATCGGCAATCTTGGGGCCGATCTGCGCACTATTGCGGTCCGACGGCTGTTGCCCGAATGCGATTTGGATATGATCACCTATGATCCAAACCGAACACGAGATGAATTCCGTGGCGTCGAGCAGCACCTTTTGCCTGTCGATGGCGTGGGTGAGTTGTGGCGCCTGGTAAGCCAGTGCGATGCGGTCGTCGTGACCGAGGGCTGCGCTTTGGGTCCGCGCGGGTTTTGGCAATTTGCCGGCGCGATGGCGCTGGCGGGTCGTCAGGGCAAAACGGCGGTAGCCTATTGTGTCGGTGCAGACGGGATGCTGCCAGAACATGGCCGTTGGCTAAAACATAATTGTGCGTCGGCTGTTTTCGTGGCGCGCGACACGATCTCCGAACGGATATTGCGCAATCTTGGTTTGAACGTATTTCCGGGCACAGACCCTGTGTGGCAAGTCCGGCCTAAAAATCCGCGATCCAGCGTTGGCAACGACGTCTTGGTCTGCGCCAGCAATCCCTTCGCCTGGCCCGAAGTTTGTCGACACCTCTATGAACAGTGGCAGGTACAGTTGATAGCGCTGACCAAGGCGGTTGGGCCGGAACGCATATGTTTTTTTGCGATGGAGCAGGACGATAACCCGATTGCCCAGACTTTGGCACAGCAGACCGGCGCAAGTGCCATCCACGTGGGCGACATGGACCGTGCAGTGAATCAGTTTGGAAAGGCACGCGCGGTTTTGAGTGCACGGTTTCATGGGGTGGTTCTGGGTAAGGTTTTCGGAGCCTGCACTCTTGGTGTTGCGGTGGACGAGCGGTTGATCGCGCTGGCGCGTGATCGTTCTGATGTGGTCGTAGTCGGCGTGAACGACGCACGCTTGGAGGCGATGATTCAAACTTGGATCGCGCAGACCGGCGATGGGAGTTCTGATCCGATTGTGCTGCCCAATGATCTGTTGGCTCTGGCCGCTGAGCGGCTGCGCGGCGCGCTCGGGCTGAGCGGCAGCACGGGCATGACGGTATGACGCCGCCGCGTGTCAGCGTGATCGTCCCGACTTATGCGCCGGGGCCTGAACTGGATCACTGTTTGGCGGCAGTGGCGGCCCAGACTGCCCGAGTCGCAATTGCCGATGTGGTCGTGGTGGACGATGGATCACCTGCACCGGTGGTTCTGGGGCCCGTTGATCTGCCTGTGCAGCTATTGCGCCAAGCCAATCTGGGGCCTGCGGCGGCGCGCAATCGCGCGTTGGAAGTCGCGCGCGGCACCTTGGTTTGGATTCTCAATGATGATGCTCTGCCTGCGCCTGACTGTCTGGACACGTTGCTGCGGTTTTATGATCGCACAGCCGGGTGCCGCAGTGTCCTAGGGGCGTTTGATTTTTTGCCAACCCTGCTGCATGATCCTTTCATGCGCATGGTGCAGCAAGGCACGATGATGTTCGCCTATGATGTCATGCGCAATCACGCCCCGCATGACTGGCGTTATTTCTGGACCTGCAATATCTTGGTTGATCTGGCGGCGGTGCACGAAGTGGGTGCATTTGATGCGGACTGTTTCGGCACCCGGTGGGGGGCTGAGGATGTGGAGCTGGGATACAGGCTGCAACATGATTTGGGTATCCTGACCTATCTGTGCCGCGAGGCCGCTTGCGGCCATGACCACCTTGTCGCTGATCGGCAGTATTTCGACCGGCGCGTCGCCCTGGGCCGGAATCTGTTTCAAATGTATGCCAAACATGGCGATCCCAGAGTGATCTATCTGCCGGGTGGCGCGCCTTATGATGCGCGCACCCACGACATGATCGGATCGCGCATTGCGGCGCGGCAGTTTACGGTGAACTCGCTGATGGCTTGCGTGCAGGCCGTGTTTGACACCCCAAATTGGGATCGCGGGCGAGAAACCGCGTTGTTTCCCGTGCTGCGCAGCCTGTGTGAACTGGCAGGCCAGGAACTGACTTGGCAGGGCATTCATTCCGAAGCCTGTGAGATGCGCGGTTTGACAGCCGCCCCGAGCAGGTCCGGAAGGACGGTGCTGTCTGATTTTGATTTGCGCGCAATATCACTCATGCGTGCCGCGTATGAGGTTCAAACCGCCGGCCCGGCCCGGATTCAGGTTTGCGATCTGGGCCAGCGGCCCATCGCGACGCCGATGGACGAGGCCTAAAGCGTTCTTCCTTCAGCGGGTTCCTGAGGTTTGATGCGTAAGGCATTGATGAGGCAATCCGCCGGACAGTAAAGCGTTTCGCTCTTAATCAGAACCGGTCATTCAATCGGGCAGGCGAGGCAGGGTTTGCGCTGCATAACCCATTCGCCTGTCCAATTGAATCCAATTTTGCGCAACACGCTGTAAAACGTTTTCAGCCATGCTCGCGCCCGGCGAAGGCCATTGCGCGGGCTTCTTGGGTTTCGGAGGCGACCTGATCGCGACGCCGGGCGATCGCGGTGCGGTCGGCGCGCCATTGCATCGCACGGCGCAGGATGGCCGCCGCCACACGGTCGGGCAGCGGGCGCAGCAACGCGGCAAGGCGCGGCACCTGCCGCAGAAAGAGCGGGTCATCGCGCGGCACGATATCCTCGGTGGTCCCGGGATCGCCCTGACGGCCCGTCCGTCCGTAAAGCTGTCGGTCGATGCGCCGGCTTTCGTGATATCCGGTGAGGATCACGTGCAGGCCGCCCGCCTCGACCACGCCGGGCCCAAGCGGAATGTCGGTGCCGCGCCCGGCCATGTTGGTGGCCACCGTCACGCGCCCGGCCTCTCCTGCCATGGTGATCAACTCAGCCTCGTTGGCGTCTTGGCGCGCATTTAGCACGCGGTGCGCCACGTCCCGCGCCGCCAGTGCTCGGGACACCGCTTCGGAGGCGGCGACAGTGCGCGTGCCGATCAGGACGGGCCGCCGGGTTTCCGCCACTTGTGCCGTGCGCTCGGCCACGGCGGCATAGGCGCTGTCGGTGTCCGGCAGGCAGCGCATCCCCAGATGCCGCCGCTTTGAAGGTCGGTGCGGCGGCACCGGCACGGTCGTGAGGTCAAAGAACGTATGCATTTCGGGTGCAATCTCCAGCCCGGTGCCGGTCATTCCCGAAAGCCTCAGATACTGACGAAAGAAGCGCTGATAGGTGATGCGCGCGATGGTCTGGCGCGGCGCAGTGGGCACCAGCCCTTCCTTGACCTCGATCATCTGGTGCAGCCCGCCTTCCCAGCTTCGGTCGGGCATCGTCCGGCCGGTGAATTCGTCGACGATATGGATCGCGGGGCCGTCTTCGGTGCTGGCCAGAATATAGTGCGTGTCGCGCAGGTAGAGGTGTCGCGCGGCAAGCGCCTGGCGCACCCTATCCTCGCGTGCCCGCGCAACTTGCCAGAGGCCGGGCAGGGGCGCGCAGAGGTTGGCAAGTCGGCGCTTGCCAGCAGTGGTGAGGCGTGCGCGGCGTTCGGCGCTGATCAGCGCGAAGTCGCGCGGCGCTTCCAGTCGGTCGGCAAGATCGAGAGCGCGCAGATATGCGTCGGGATCTTCTCGCTCCGCGGTAGCCGAGATGATGAGCGGGGTGCTCGCCTCATCGGCGAAGATGCTGTCGGCCTCGTCCACGATGGCAAAGCGCAGCCCGTCGAGAATCGGCGGATTGGTTCGCACGGCTGGATCGTCGGCGCTACCGTATGCGCGGCGCAGGGCGGTGCGGGCGGCCGAACGGGTCCGTCCGGCCGCGAGCCGGTCCTTGAGAAAATCGAACGCTACCTCCTTGTTGTCGACCCAAGTGACGTCGGCGGCATAGGCCGCGCGCCGCTCATTGGGTGTCAAATCGCCGGTGACAAGGCCGGTGCTTAACCCCAAGCGAGCCAGCACCGGCGTAAAGGCGTCACGGTCGCGCGTGGCCAGATAGGCGTTGACGGTGATGACATGCGGAGACAGCCCGGCAAGGGCCGCGACACCGGCGGCCAGAAGGGAGGTAGCGCTTTTACCTTCTCCGGTGCCCATCTCGAGCAACCTGCCACGCAAGAGCAGAACCGCACCGTAGACCTGCACAGGACGATGCGTGATGCCCAATTCCCGTGTGGCGGCGATCCGGCCAAGCGCCAGCGCGCGGGCAAGAGCGGCACCACCAAGCCCCTCACGCAGCAGGCGGGGCCGGAGCGCCTGCGCCTCGCTGCGCAGGTCCGTGTCGGGCAACTGCGATAGAGCGTCTGTCTCACGCTGCACCGCCGCGATAAGGCGCCGTGATCCGAGGCGGCGGGGGCGTATTGCGGTGGTGACGCGGGCCAGCGTCGCGCGCAGGAACCGGTCGGTCCAGTTCATTGCCGGCACCCGCCTTTGCGGATAGGGCAGGAACAGCCATTCCCCCCGTGCAGCGCCACGTCCGAACACCCGGTCAGACATCGAAGCCCCCGAGAAAGGCGCGGCGTAGCGCATCAAGTGCCTGAAACCCCAGGGGCCGGGCCGCATGTTTCAGGCGCAGGTGAACGCGTTGACCGAAGGGGGGGGTCACCTCGGGTGGCAGATCGGTTTCGTACTGGAAAAGTCGGGTGAGGCTGCGCTGTCCCTCGCGGTCGGCGGGATCGGTTGGAATGCTGCCGCCCGCCCCCAATCCCAGCGCCGGCGACGGCAGGCGGAACGCCCCGGCTTCGACCGGGCGGGGCAAGGTCCCCGGAAGGGCCTTGCCGCCAGTGCCGGGCAACACGATCTCGACTGTCTCGACACCGCGTTCAACTGCGTCGATATCGGCTTGGGTCACTACCAGACGTACGGTCCGCGCATTCTGGGGAAGCACATGTCCAACCATGTCTCCGGATTTCAGATGGCGACCGGGAAGGTCACCCACCGGGCGCACCGGCTGAAATCGGCCCGCGATGCCAGCCCGGAGTGTGGTCGCCGCGCGTTTCTGGTTTTCGCGCGCGAGATCGCGTTGCGCGCCTTCAAGTTCCAGGCGCGCGATGACGGCCGCGGACGGCTCGTCGATCTCGTAGGCGCGCACGCTACGGCGCAGCTCCTCCACCCGCCAGCGCAGCGCTTTGAGGCGGGTTTCGGCCAAGGGATTCTCAAGTGCAACCAGCGGCGCGCCCTCGGACACTTTTGCGCCCGCGTCCGCCAGCACTTTTGCGATGCGTCCCGGCTCTTCTGCGCGCACAGCGGCGTCCGGCGGCATCCAAACAATGCCCGTGGCCCGGGTAACGTCCGGTGTGGGCCACAGGAACAATAGCCCCAGCACCAGCACCGCCGCCCCGCCAGTAATTGCCAGCGCGCGGCCCCGCACCGGGCGCAGCACCGGTGCGGTGAAGAGATGCCACAGAGCCCGCGCCACCGGGCGGCCCAACGACAGCGTGAGTGACCAGATCGCCAGGAGAACGCCCAAGATGAACAGCATGGACGAGACCAGCAGGGCAATGGTGATCGACAGCACCACACGATAGGCGAACGCAAGCGGCGCGTAAATCGCGAAGACCACCCGTTCATAGCGTGTTGCGGGTGAGCGCCGGACCCCTTCAGCCCCGAAAAGCCGGGCCTGCGTCACCTCGCCCCACCAGCGCGTCGCGCGTTGGGCGAGGTTGGGAATGCCGATCACGTCGGACAACACGAAATAGCCATCGAATTTCAACAGCGGGTTTCCGTTGATGAAGAGCGTGGATATGCCACCGATGAGCATGACATTGTAAAGTGCCGCACGCAGCGGGCCCGGCTCCATGTCACGCCACGCCAGAAAAGCCAGCGCGGCAAGTGACGTTTCCACCACGATTCCGGCAAGGGCAACCGCCGCGCGCTGCCAGCGCGACGCGAGCGCGGCGGAGGCCGATGCATCGACGTAAGGGACGGGCATGAAAACGAGAAACATCACGCCGAACTCCGAAACCGGCGTGCCGAAGCGGCGTGCCGTCCAGCCATGGCCAAACTCGTGCAACACCTTCATGAGCACGTAGGTCACCGCGATGATGGCGAAATTTGATATGGTCCAGATCTTGTCGGCGAAGGCGGTGGAGAGCGCCTGCCAATCAGCCAGCGCGCCGAACCCCGCCAAGGCAAGCAGCGCAAGCCAAGCGAGGAACCCACCAACCGAGATCAGCGGCCGCACCAGCGGCAGGGTCGCGCGGATCAGGGCATCGGGATCAAAGAGCGGAATGCGAAAGGACATCGGTCCCATCAGGTTCTGCCGCATGAGGGCGCGATCCTGCTTGCCGCGTCGTTCCGCCAGTTCGGCAAGATCCGGAGCCTCATGAGAATCGAGCAGATCGGCGTGGTGGAGTGCGGCCAACAGATCGACTACATCTTCCTGCGAAGGCGCATCGGCACCAAGCCGATCCAGCAACTCGGACCACGCGTCGGCCACGGTGCTGCGCGTTCCCAACAGTCGCAGAAAAAGTGCTCCGGCCGGATCAACACGGTGCGCGCGCCCGGTCAGCGGGTCCGAGATCACGTAGAAGGGGCGCCCGCCGATGCGCTGCCGCTCGGTTTTCAGGCCGCTGCGCAGGCGCGGCGCGAGATCGCTGACCCGATACCAGCGATCTGAAAAAAAGCGTTCCATCTCAGGGACTCCAACGCCAGAGCGTCAGGCCTGCCCAATCGCGCAGACGCCGCGTGAGGATATTGGCATAGCTGGCGCGCCCCACTTGCACCCGCGCCACGCCCTCCATACCTGGAAGAAGATCAGTGCCGGGTGTGTCGATCCGGGCTTCTGCTCGAAAGCCCGTGCCGTCAGACCGGGTTTCGGCCACCGGGATCACCGACGACAGGATGAGCGGTAGGCGCTCAGCGGGCCGCGATGCCAGGGTCAGCGTGCCCTCCTGTCCGGGTTCGATAAGGGCCACGTCGCGTTCATCCACCCAAAGCGCCGCTCGCACGGCCCCGGCGGGGGCGATTTCATACATCAGTTCACCCTGTTCGACCGGAGCACCGATGCGCCCCGCATGATCGCCCGACAGGATCACACCGCCGATCGGCGCGGTGATACGTGTTCGCTCAAGCTGAGCGGCGGCAAGTGCCAATTGCGCTTGGGCCTGCGATATCTGCGCCTCGATCAGCGCGCTTTCGGCGCGGTCGCTCCCTGCGAGGGCCTGACGTTCTTGTTGTCGAAGCTGGGCGAGTTCGCTGCGCCATCGCTCGGCCTCGAGGCGTAGGTCGCGATCGTCGAGGCGCATCAGAAGGTCACCCCTCTCGACCTCGTCGCCCGCGCGCAGCGGGGCCTCGGCGATGAAGCCGGCGACGGGGCTTGTCGCGGCCTGTTGGCCGATCCCTTCGAGCACCGTGTCGGCAGTGATGCGCAGTGGGCCGTGGATCACGAAAGGGGTGATGAGAAGCGCCGCGATCAGTAGTGCTGCCACCCGATAGGAGGGTCGGTGCCGCCCGAAGAGCGCACGCAGTCCGCGCCCGGCAACATCGGCTCCGCGCCCGGACAGCCAGGCGTTCTGGCGTCGCTTGAGACCCATGACCGGCCCTGCAAGCGCTGCGATCGCCTCAAGACTGGTCAATGTGGCGTCCGACAGGGGGGCGTCCGCTTCGACGGTGATTGCCCCGGCCGGGCGGTCGCCATCGTAAAGCAGGACGGTGGCCATCCCGGTGGCGCCGGTTTCCTCGCGCAGGGCACGGTGCGCCGCGTCGACCAGGGTGCGACGATTGTCGGGGGGGGGCAGGGCTACGGTGTCGAACTGGTCGAGGGCCTCTTCCATTGCGTTTTCAAAGGAGCGCGCCAGTTTGCCACGATGGCGAAACCAGGCCGCGCGCGACACCGCCGCAAGTTTCAGTCGCGCGCCCGTGCGCGGGTTGCCCCGGACAAGGGAGATGGAGGCGCGGGTGAGATCGAAACGCGAGACCAGTTCATTCGCCAGCGCTGCGGCGGCGT
>Ga0102929_1000545_pt1 | contig 22112 bp, 24 predicted proteins | sample SalPonR1_B_D2_MG_FD_78510 | JGI IMG/M metagenome (GOLD analysis project Ga0102929, IMG submission 78510) | Salt pond soil microbial communities from South San Francisco under conditions of wetland restoration - Salt Pond MetaG R1_B_D2_MG | ecosystem: Environmental > Aquatic > Marine > Intertidal... | reverse complement strand
GCCTCCATCGACAGGCCGAGAGAATCGCCGGTAATGTCGGCAATCTCCTGAATTTCGTCGCGCTGGTAGTTGTGCGCCATGATCAGAGCATCGCGCTCCACGGCCAGTCGGCGGATTTCCTGAATAATTTCTTGCTGATTCATTGATGTCACTTTTGGTAAGGGAAATGAAGTCGTATCCTAGTGCAAAAGCCTTGATATGTCAAATGCTTATCCATATCCATCCGGCTTGACAGGGCAAGTCTTTACCGCTATGCTCTTGCTCTCTCTCGCGCTGATTCACTCCGGACTGGTGACACGATGTTTGGTATCGGTTTTCCCGAGCTCCTGCTCATCCTGGCAATTGCCCTGATCGTCATCGGGCCAAAGCGTTTGCCGGACGTGGCCCGGGCTCTGGGCCGCGGCCTGAGCGAATTCAAACGGGCCACCGATGAAATGAAAGAAAGCTTTCGGGATGTCCCCAACCCCAGGGACATCGGCCGGGCTTTTCTTGACGAAGAGCCGCCCGCTTCGCAAAAGCCCGAGGCCGGACCTTATGCCGAGACCGGGCTGAGCGAAGAATCCCCGCAGCAAGGCGCACCGCCGGGCAAACCCGAGCGCGGTGCCGCCGGAAAAGAAGCCGCAGGCGAGGAACCCCGTAATGAGTGATGATCAGATGCCGTTGATGCAGCACCTTGAAGAGCTGCGCCGACGCCTGATGATTGCCGCGGGAGCCTGGCTGGTCGGCTTTCTGGCCTGCTATGGTTTTGCCGAAAAACTTTTTTCATACATTGCCGGACCGGTCCGCCGGGCGCTGCCCGAAGGCAGCAGCCTGGTCTTTATCAATGCGACCGAACCTTTCTTTACCTATCTGAAGGTTGGCGCTCTGGCCGGACTGCTGATCTCCCTGCCGCTCATTCTCTGGCAGTTCTGGCGCTTCATCGAGCCAGGTCTCTATCCCCATGAAAAAAGCTATGTCATTCCGTTCGTTTTCGCCAGCACCCTCTGTTTCGCCGCCGGCACCTATTTTGGCTTTTTTTTCGTCTTCCCGACCATCTTTTCCTTCCTGATAAAATTCGGCACCAGCACGGGTGAAATGGATGCCATGCTGTCGATGGGCGCCTATCTGTCGCTGTCATCCAAGTTGCTGCTGGCCTTCGGCCTGGTTTTCGAACTGCCGATCGTCATTTTTTTCCTCTCCAGAATGGGCATTGTCGACCACAAGTGGCTGGCGCGCAATCGGAAGTTCGCGCTACTGGCCGGATTTTTATTCGGGGCGGTTCTGACCCCCCCGGACGTGGTCTCGCAGACAGCCCTGGCCTTGCCCTTTTTCATTCTTTATGAAGTCGGCATCTGGGTGGCAAAATTTTTCGGCAAGCGACCCGAGGAGGAGGCTGAGCAGGAAAATGAAAAAGAACCGGGCCCGTCTCCCGATGAACCCTCCGAACCCTGACTTTTTCCCGCGGCGGCTTGAGCCTGCGGTCGAACAATGGATTTTCCCGCAGCCGTTTCGATCGCGTCAAGCTCGCCCCTCTGAAGATTGTAGACGATGACCGTCCCTGCACTTGCCATCGAAAACCTTTCGAAAAGCTACGATGACCAACCCGCCGTCGATAAAGTGTCCTTTGAAATCGCACCCGGGGAAATTTTCGGCCTGCTGGGGCCGAACGGCGCCGGCAAAAGCACCACCATCAACATGGTGGGCGGCGTCACCCGCATCGACTCAGGCTTCATCCGGATTTTCGGTCACGACAGTCGCCGGGACTACCGCACCACGCGCCGCCTGGTCGGCGTCATGCACCAGGAAATTGTCATCGACAACTTCTTCACCATCGACCAGGCGCTGAAGTTCCATGCCGGCTATTACGGCGTGCGCGACGATCCCGCCTGGCGGACCATGCTGATCGAACGGCTGGGATTGGGCGACCACCTGCACAAGGTCATGATCAAGCTCTCCGGCGGCCTCAAACGCCGGTTCATGATCGCCAAGGCCTTGATTCACAAGCCGCACCTGCTGATCCTCGATGAACCCACGGCCGGCGTCGACGTCGAATTACGGCTGACCCTCTGGGATTTCGTTCGCGAAATCAATCGCCAGGGCACGACCATCCTCCTGACGACCCATTACCTGGAGGAGGCCGAGCAGATGTGCGGCCGGCTTGCCATCATGAATCATGGCCGGCTGGTGGCGCTGGAGGAGACTGAAACCCTGTTGGAGAGACTCGGCACGAAAAGCCTGCAGGTTCGCCTCGCCGCCCCACTCGCCCAACTGCCCCAGGAACTTTCATCCTATCGGCCCGATCTGTCCGCTGACCGCACCCTGCTCCGCCTGTTGCTGCCGGCCGGCGAAAACTCCGGCGAGCTGCTGCAGACTTTTTGCCGGCTCGGCCTCGAACTGGTTGATATCGAGACCCGACGGCCGGCACTCGAAGAAGTTTTTCTTCAGATCACGCGGCCGAAAAACCACGACACGCGAGGGGACGCATGAAAGCCAACGGTCAGGGCCCCTTTATCAGCTGGCTGCCCTTTTATACGCTGCTGCAGAAGGAAATCCGCCGCTTTCTGCGGGTCGCCTCCCAGACCTTGATCACCCCCGTGATCACCGCCTCCCTTTACCTGTTCATATTCGGGGCCACCCTCGGCGAACGGATCAGCCTGGTCGAAGATTTCAGCTATGCCCAGTTCGTGATTCCCGGGTTGATCCTGATGGGCATCATCAACAATTCCTTTGCCAATGTCGCCTCATCGCTATTCATGTCCCGCTACCTCGGCAACATCGTCGACCTGATGGTGACGCCAATCACGCCGGCGCAGTTCATCTTTGCCTATACCCTGGCGGCCATGGTCCGTGGCCTGGCTGTCGGGACCATCGTCTGGCTGATCTCCACCCTGTTTGCGCCTCTGCCCTGGACCAACCCTCTCGGCGCCTTGCTGATGGCTGTGCTGGCTAGCTTCCTGTTCGCCCAGTTCGGCATCATCGCTGCCATTTATGCCAACAATTTCGATGCCCTGGCCATGTATACCAATTTCATCATACTGCCGCTCATTTACCTGGGCGGAGTCTTCTACCCCATTTCCATCCTGCCGCCACTATGGGCTGGCATCTCCCACCTGAATCCGCTGTTTTACCTGATCGACGGCTTCCGCCACGCCCTGCTCGGTACCGGCGACCTGCCGCTGCTGCTGTCATTTACCGTCGGCGCCGGCATGGCCCTTGCGCTGTTTCTCTGGGCGGCCCTGCTAATCGGCAGAAGCTACCGGTTGCGGAATTAAGAAAAAGCGCCACGGGGACCGCTGAGGTTTCCTATAAGAGCAAAAGAAACCCTTGACATTCGTACCTTTTTTGTTATTTATTAACAGAACATTAATTAGAGTAAGTCAATGGGTTCTGTCGAGTTCCGCGAGGCAGCATGATCCCCAAACCGACCAAGAGAAAACTCAACCCATTTTCCATCGCCTTGACCTATACCCTGCTCGGCGGGTTTTGGATTTTCTTTTCGGAGCCGGCCCTCAGACACCTGTTCAGTGATCCAGGCACGCTGAAAAAGGTGACCTTGATTAACCATTGGGTTTTCATCGTCGTCTCTGCACAAATTCTCTTTCTGTTGATTCGCCGACACGAGATCGAAATCGATCGCTACCAGGATTCCCTGCACCGGGTGATCCGGGCGCTGATGGTGTTCCGCGGCTGTCATAAAGTCATCACCCACGACTGTGTGGAGCAGGATATCCTGATGGAAGTCTGCCGAACCCTGGTCAAGGTCGGCGGCTACCGGATGGCATGGGTCGGCTTCGCTCAGGATGATCAACGGAAATCGATCAAACCGGTTGCCTACTGGGGAAATGAAAATGGTTACCTGGATACGGTCAAGGCCACCTGGGACGACACGGAAAGCGGCCAGGGCCCGGCCGGCACGACCATCCGCACCGGGCTGACCACGGTTGTCCAAAACATCCCCACCGACCCCCGCTTCCGTTTGTGGCGCCAGCAGGCCGTTGAGCACGGTTACCAATCGGCCACTGCCCTGCCTCTGCGCAGCGGACGCGACACGTTCGGTGCCCTGGTGATCATGGCAGAGGACGCCGATGCCTTCAATACCGAAGAAATCAGCCTGCTCGAAGAACTGGCCGAGGATCTCTCCTTCGGCATCAAGACCGTTCGTGGCGAATCCGAACGAGAAAAGGGTCAGAAAGAGCTTGCCGTGCTCGGCGCCGTGGTGGAGCAGGCCAGCGAAGGAGTGCTGATCTTCGATGATCGTGGCATCTGTCTCTACGGCAACCCGGCTGTCGAAAACATCTGCGAGGTCAAGACGACCCGCATGGTCGGCCAACCGATTCGCGCCCTGGCCTGCTACCAGCGCAATCTCGATTTTTACCAGGCTGTCGAGGACACCATCCGCACCGGTGAAGTTCACAGCGGCACCTATATCAACCACAAAGAAGATGGCCGGCCCTATCAGATTCAGGCTAAAATCGCACCGGTCGTCGGTCTGGATGGCAATGGCTCCAGCTTTGTTGCCTCAATCCACGACATCACCCAGCAGCTGCAGCTGGAGGAACAACTGCGCACCGCTCAGAAAATGGAAGCCGTTGCGACCCTCTCCGGCGGCATCGCTCATGATTTCAACAATATCCTCGCCGCCATCATCACCAATACCGAAATGAGCCTGGAGGACGTCGAGGACGATGATGTGCGGGAGAACCTGGAGATCGTGCTCAAGGCCGGCCTGCGCGGCAGGAACCTGGTCAAGCAGATCAAAACCCTCGGCCAGCATGCCCCTCACGAACGAAAACCCGTCCACCTGGAAACCATCATCACGGAATGCCTTGGATTGCTGCGGGCGTCGCTGCCAACCTCCATCGAGATCAAAAAGCATATCGTCCCGGGCCTGCCCAAAGTCCCCGCCGATGCCACGCAGATCCACCAGGTTCTGCTCAATCTCTGCACCAATGCTGCCGATGCCATCCGCAAGCAAAGCGGCGTTCTCGAAGTTCGCCTCGAGGCCGTGGAAATTCTGGCGGATTTCAAGTCCGGCACCGGACTGCATCCGGGCCACTACCAGAAACTGACCATCCGGGATTCCGGCCAAGGCATGCCCCCGGAAATTCTGGAACGGATCTTCGACCCCTTCTTCACCACCAAGGAACTGGGCAAGGGCACCGGCTTGGGCCTTTCGGTGGTGCACAGCATCGTCAAGAGCCATGACGGCAGCATCAGTGTCAACAGCAGCCCCAGCGCCGGGACGACCTTTGAAATTTATCTGCCGCAGATTTACTGCGTCGAAGTCCCGTTGCCGGAGAACAACGACAGTCTTCTGCTGCCGGGCCGGAATGAACATATCCTCCTGGTGGACGATGAAGTCGATATCGCCCAGGGCGGCAAAAAAATGCTCGAGCGTCTCGGCTACCGGGTGACCGCCGAAACCGACCCTCGCCTGGCCCTGGACCGCTTCACCGCAGCTCCTGAGCAGTTCGACCTGCTGATTACCGACCAGACCATGCCGCACATGACCGGTGAAATGCTGGCCCTGGAAATCCTCAGTCTGCGTAACAATCTGCCGATCATCCTCTGTTCCGGCCTGGGCTCGTCGCCACAGATGGCCGGGACTGTGGAGAGGGTGAAGTCGCTTGGCGTCAAGGCCCTGTTGTCCAAGCCTTTTGAGCGCAAAGAAATTGCCGAAGTCGTCCGAACCCTGCTCGACCAATCCCTGCCGACGATGGATTCCCTATGCCCAGAATCCTGATTATCGATGATGACGAAACCATGTGTGCGACACTCGCCAGGCTGGTCAAGCGCATGGGGCATGTCGCGGTCTGTACGACCCGCTGTGCGGAAGGGTTGGCGGCAACGGCCGCCGAAGACTTCGATGTGGTCTTTCTCGACGTCCGCTTGCCGGACGGCAACGGTCTCGATCTTCTACCCAGGATCGAGGCAGCCGGTTCGGCGCCGGAAGTCATCATCATGACCGGCTTCGGAGATCCCAACGGTGCCGAACTGGCGATCAAGAGCGGCGCCTGGGATTACATCGAAAAAACCTCTTCCGCCAGGGACATCACCCTGTCCCTGGAACGCGCTCTTCAATATCGCCTGGAAAAAACCGCTCTGTCCGGTCGCCACAAAGTCTCTGCCTTGAAAAGAGACCGGATCATCGGCACCAGTCCGCCGCTCAACGCCTGCCTCGACCAGGTCGCCCAAGCCGCCGGCAGCGACGTCAATGTATTCATTACCGGCGAAACCGGGACCGGCAAGGAGCTTTTCGCCCGGGCCGTTCATGACAACAGTCATCGCGCCGGACACAGCTTTATCGTCGTCGACTGTACGGCTCTGCCGGAGACACTGGTGGAGAGCCTTTTGTTCGGCCACGAAAAAGGTTCTTTCACCGGCGCCGAAAAGGCCCGGGACGGCCTGGTACGCCAAGCCCATCAGGGCACACTCTTTCTGGACGAAGTTGGTGAGTTGCCCCTGACCCTGCAAAAAGCCTTTTTACGGGTGCTTCAGGAACGGCGGTTCCGCCCTCTCGGCAGCAATCGCGAAGTAGAGAGCGATTTTCGCCTGGTGGCAGCAACCAATCGCAATCTGGACCAGATGGTCCATAACGGTCAGTTTCGTGAAGACCTGCTTTACCGATTGCGGTCCTATCTGATCGAGCTGCCCCCTCTGCGCGAGCGGGTGGAGGATATCACCGTGCTGACCCGCTATCATATTGACCAGTTCTGCGAACGTTACCACCTGGCACCCAAAGGCTTCTCCCCCGAGTTCCTCGAGATGCTGAAAAGCTATGCCTGGCCAGGCAATGTCCGCGAGCTGGTCCACACCCTGGAGAGAACCCTCTCCTCAGCCCGCTTTGACCCGACCCTGTTCCCCAAACATCTGCCGACCCCGCTTCGGGTCCAGGTGACCCGGGCCAACGTGCAACAGGAAACGGAAACCGGGTCGACAACAGGAATCGCCAGTCTGCAGAACCTTCCCTCGCTGCATGAATATCGGGAATCCATCTACAATGATGCGGAGCGTCAATATCTTCTGGACCTGATGTCCTTGACCGACTTTCATATTGCCGAAGCCTGTCGCCTCTCAGGATTGTCCCAATCGCGCCTGTACGCCCTGCTCAAAAAGCATGAGGTTCCCCGCTCCCGCTGAAGGATTCTCTCCTCCCATCGGACAGGAATTTCTTGTCTGCCAAGAGGAAATGATCTGTGGGCAAATCTGTCTATTCTGCATCTTCCCTTTTAAACAACTGATATTAATACGATTTTTTTCTGGAGGCTGTTTGGCACAGGACATGCTGTCGAAACGGTAGCAGCCCCTGCCCCTTCGCCAGAGAGGTCCGACATGGATTCCAAACAAAATCGACCCTCCTCCGCCCCTGAGAAACCGGTCCATCGCTGCGGCAGTCCGTCACCCGGCTGGCCATCCATCAGCGTCGAAGAAGAAGGAAAAAACCTGATCGTCCAGGTTGAATTGCCTGACATGTCGGCCGACCAGATCGCCTTCAGCATGTTCAACGACGGCCTGACCATTCGCAGCGACCGGCCGTTCCCGGCGAAGGGAGCGCGTCCATCTGTCTCTGCATGGTCATCCATCATCGGCAGCAGTCCACCCCTCCAAGATTGCCTGCAGACCGTCTCTCAGGCAGCTGGAGGCGACGCCAACATCCTGATATCGGGAGAAACAGGGACAGGCAAGGAACTGTTCGCCCGGGCCATCCATGAGGCCAGTCGCAGACATCAGGGCCCTCTGGTGGTGGTCGACTGCACTTCCTTGCCCCAAAACCTGGTCGAGAGTCTGTTGTTCGGTCACGACAAGGGCCGTTTCACCAGCGCCGGCGAGGCCAGGTCGGGCATCATCAGGCAGGCCCATACCGGGACCCTTTTTCTGGATGAAGTCGGCGAACTGCCACTTCCCCTGCAGAAAGTATTCCTGCGCGTCCTTGAAGAACATCGATTCAGGCCGCTCGGCGCCGAGCGGGAAATCATCAGCGACTTCCGTCTGGTAGCGGCCACCAACCGCAACCTTGATGAAATGGTCCATCAGGGGCTTTTCCGGGCCGATCTCCTGTTCAGACTGAAAGCCTATATGATTGAACTGCCTCCTTTGCGGGAACGGCGGGGGGACATCCGTGAACTCGCCATTTACCATCTCAACAGTCTGTGTTCCCGTTATGAGATCAGGCAGAAACGGGTTGCTCCTGACTTTTTCGACATTTTGTGCCGTTATGGTTGGCCGGGAAATGTCCGGGAACTGATCAATACCCTGGAACATGCCCTGTTTGCGGCCAAGCACGAAGGGACCCTGTTTGCCAAGCATCTTCCCCATCCGCTCAGGTCGAAGGTCACGAAAATGTCCCTGCGCAAGGGAAGGATCGCCAGGCCGGACCTGTCACAGTCCTTCCTGCGCGAAATGCCCAGCCTTCATGAATTCAGGGCCAATATCTTCTGCCAGGCGGAAAATCAATACCTTCAAGACCTGATGGTGCTTGCCAACCAGGACATCCGCGCCGCCTGCCAGCTCTCCGGGCTTTCCCGCTCACGGCTCTACGCCCTGTTGAAAAAACATGACATCGCCAACCTGCAATAGACCTTTTTTCGGCACTTCCTGAAAAACAATGAATTTCTCGTTCGACAGGACACTTTCCTGTGAAACAGGAAAAAACGACGAAGTTTCAAGCCTCGGGGATTTTCTACAAGACACTGTTTTTAAATGGAAAAAAACAAAATTGAACGACTGTTCCCAGTTGGTACGCAGGTTGCTCTTAAAGAAAACCAAAACCAATGGCCACAGGAGCACTGACCATGAAAAATACGGTTTCCGCTTCCCTTCTGCTGCTGATCGTCGCCAGCGGCCTCGCCTTTGCCGCCTTCATCGGCGACACGGCGGCCAGCGTCGACCTTATGAACATTCTCTTCATCGGATTTGCCGGAGCCATCATCGCTGTCCAATTGATTCCCAGCTATCAGATGCTCCGGCGCATTTTCAACGGCCTGTTGAATCCTTCAGGCCGGGGAATAAGCCGCAAACTTTGACTCGGGAAAATTTGGTCCTGATCTGTTTATCTCGCTTAATCAAAAGAGAGGATTTGCCATGGCACACCGAATTTTAATCGCCGATCGCAACAACCTGACCTGCGCCCAAATGGCGGAGTCTTTTGTCCGCTCAGGCTACGACGTCGAGACCACGTCCTCGGCGGCCGATGTTGTCAACAAGGTCATGCAGAAGCAAACCGGCCTGGTTCTGCTGGGGGATGAATTCAATGAAAGCGTTCCGGTTACGGACCTGGTCAGAATTCTGCGCAATTGCGACAGGGGCCTGAACATTATCCTGGTCGCTGACCAGGTTTCTCCCTGCCAGGAGCGCTGTGTCCGCCAGGAAGGAATTTTCTACCATGCGCTCAGGCCGGTGAGTTCCGAGGATACCGACGAAATTCGGCTGGCTGTCGAATGCGCTTTCAATAATTCTGTCCACAACGGTTCGGGGGCCCGCCCCTACGACCGCCTCAACTAACCGAAAGGGAGATCATCATGAAAAATCTGCGCTCTATGGTTACTTTGCTCATCGCTTCCACTGTCTGGGCCACTCCGGTTCTTGCCGCCGGGGCGCGGGAAGACAACAGCAACCTGCTGGTCTGGGCCTTTCTCAGCATGTGCGGACTGATTGTGGTCGTCCAGCTGCTACCGGTGATCTTTATGGCCTTCGGCATCGTCACCGGTGCCCTCAAGGGCAAACGACCTGCTGCCAAGGCCGTCAACAAGTAATGTTTATCGAACGGAGGAGATCATGAAATACATCACCTTCTGGCTGGCAAGCCTGACTCTGATCCTGGCCACCCTGGTTGCCGGAATGGTCACACCGGAGGTCATGGACGGCATCAGCGGCTACGTGATCAAATTCTTCCTTGGCTACTGCGGCATCATCATGATTGCGCAGCTGTTCGCTTCCCTGGCGGCGGTTCGCCGGCTGTTCGAAGAAGTGTTCGCTGCCAAACCGGTTTCACGCAGGGCTTATCTGCGCTGACCACCAGCGCCCAACACGAGGATTACGATCATGCTTGCTGATTACAGACAGAAAATTTTAGCTCCGGGATTTTTCCTGCTCTGCCTGCTGTGTCCGGCTCTCGCCCTCGGCATGGAGAATGAAGACTGCCTAGGCTGCCACGACGACGTTGACCTGGTCGGTGAAGGAAGTTTCGTGGCCGAAGTCGCTTTTGTCAATTCGGCGCACGCGGATATCGGCTGCAGCTCCTGCCACGATTCCATTTCCGCAGCGCACCCGGATGACGGTTTGACTGCTTCCCGGCCGAACTGTCTCGACTGTCATGGCGACGTCGCCGAAGAGTATGCGCAAACCACGCACAACGAAAACGCCGGCTGCAGCGATTGTCATGATCCTCATAATGTGCGCGGCGCTGCAGCGGTTTCCGGTCATGACATGAACGCCATGTGCGTCGAATGCCATACGGCGGACGATGTGGTCGACTCGCATTCGGAATGGCTGCCGCAGGCGAATCTGCACATTGGGATGGTGCCCTGCGTCACCTGCCACACGGCATCCGAGGATGTGATCATCTCATTGTACATCACCCATAAAAAGGAGAATATCGAGACCGGCGCCCTGGATCTGGCCGATCATGGTGAACTCGCCGCCCTGGCGGGCAGCGATGACGTCCAGGATCTGGTCGACACCAACCGGGACGACTATATCTCGATTGCCGAACTGCGCATGTTCAACCGCAATCCGGCCAACAAAAATGTCCAGCTGCTGGGCATGATGACCCCCGCAAGTGTCTCCCATGACATCACCACCCTGGACAACCGCTGGGACTGCTCCTTTTGCCACGTCTCCGGACCGGGAGCCATGCAGACCAGCTATGTCTCGCTCGCCCAACCGGACGGCAGCTTCAAACGGGTGCCCGCCGAACAGGGAGCGGTCCTGGACGCCCTGTTCGGTACGCCTGACTTCTACATGGTCGGTGCCACCCGCAGCAAAACCATGAACTATCTCGGTTTGGCGATTATCGCCGGTGGTCTGGTCCTGCCGATCGGCCACGGCAGTCTCCGCTTCCTGACGCGCAAAAACCGACGCAAAAGTGAGGACAAGTCATGAGTGAAACCAAAAAAATCTATCTTCAGCCGACGCCCGTTCGCATCTGGCACTGGCTCAATGCCTTCGGCATCGTGACCCTGATTGTGACCGGTGTGCAGATCCGATTTCCGGAACACATCGTCATCTTCGACAGCTATCGCTCGGCGATTCTGCTCCATAACACTGCAGGTCTGGTCGTCGCCGTCTCTTTTTCGCTGTGGTTCTTCTATTACGGCTTCGTGGCCCGCAACATGGCCAAGCTGTATATCCCCAACAAGGAGGACCTGCAGCACGGCCTGACCCGGCAGGCCAAATTCTACCTGCTGACCTATTTCCTCGGCTGGAAGAACCCTCACCATCCCACGCCGCAGAACAAATTTAATCCAATGCAGAAATCCGCCTATCTGGCGATCATGTTCGTCCTGGTCCCTTTGATCAGCCTGACCGGAATCGCACTGACCAACGTCGCCTTCCTGCGGGATTTCGTGGTCATGATCGGCGGGCTTAAAATTTTAATGAGCATTCATTTTCTGCTGGCCTGCTCACTGTGCGCCTTTTTGTTCACCCATGTCTATCTGGCCACCCTCGGACACACTTTTTTCGCCTACTTCAAACCGATGTGGACCGGCTGGGAGGAGATTCCGGACGACCAGCAGCCACACGAGCATTCCGCCAGTTGAAAATATTCTCAACGCCTGGCCTCATCCTGCGCAACGGGACACTCCCGTTGCGCAGGATTTTTCTTGTCTGACAGGAAGTCTTCACCGCAAACGGCGACTGTCATCTCCACCTAAATAACCGAAAAATAATAAGAAAAAATTTTATACCGAATGCTTTTTCTTGGTATGGCCATTGCTTTTATAAAAGGCAAAAGCAATCTTCCAGTTTCACCCTGGTTCGGAATTTGTCGAAAGAATGGAGGCCGCAATGAATCAACACCGTTTCTGGAATTCGGATTGCAGTCGGCGGGAAAAAGATCAGTCTCTCATCATATTGTCCCGGAAAGGGCTGCTCGAGCTGCTGCAGTTTCTTCTGCTCAGCGGCTGTGCCTTTGCAATCCGGGATTTCAATCTGTTTGCCTCTTTTTCGGAGCAGATCAAGGTCTTTCTCGGCTGCCCGCCGCCGGCCGTCCTGACCAACATTGCCCTGACCATCTATTGTATTGCCGTAATGATTCCGCAATGTATATGTCTTGCCAGCGGATCGCGACCGATCCGGACCCATAACCATCTGGCCTACCTGTTGACTTTTTACCTTTTCTACTTTATTTCGAACGCTCTCGCGGCGAATTTCGCCGGTGTCCTGGCCGTCGGTCTGATTCTTTACGGCCTCGGCCAACTCAGCATCTGGGCCTATGCCTGCAGGCCCCTCGAAGATGGAAATCCTGCCGTGTAAACCCTTGTTTTTCTCCCCGGCACCACGGCACGACCAACCCCAAACATAAACACAAAGCGCGGTCTTCAGGCCGCGCTTTAGCGATTTACGAATTTTCAGACGGTTTTGCCGATTTCGGAGCGCGGCGGGCGGAGGGCATCCGTTGTCCGGTTCTGGACAACGGGCATCGGCATCGGGTACCGTGAAGGTCTCTGGGGACCGGGGGTGAGTGGTCCCCCATGGTCGCCGTCCAGGGGCGGCGAGTCTCCGGGGAGGTCCAGATAAGACGCAGAACTGACAACCAGGCCCCATGGTTCACCCTGACTCTTGATGAACAAAAAAACCGCTGCGGGTCAAACCGCAACGGCGTCAGTGCATCGCAAAACAATGAAAGCCGATTAAATCACTTCACTGGTCAACCAGGTCTTCAAGATGCTTTGCCTGGTCCATCTCTTCTGACAGGCTTTCGATCAGGGCGGCCGCGCCAATCGTGGCGGTATGTCTGACCAGACTGTCGGCGCTCTTGCCGTCATGTCTTTTGAAGGCCTCGATGAGCTGATCATGCTCCTTGACGGAAACGTTCATGCGCCCCGGCTGGGCAAGAGATGCCAGGCGCAACCGCTTGAACCGCCTGATCAACTGATTGATCAATTCCAGCAGCTTTTCATTGCCGGCAGCCTTAATGAAAATCTCATGGAATTCATCGTGAACCTTGAAGAAATTTTTGACATCCCCTTCTTCGGCAAGTTTATGCAATTTCTCGTTGATCGCCTCGAGCTTCTCAATATCCTTGGCAGACATCTTCTCAGCGGCCAGGCGGGCTGCAAATCCTTCCAAAATGGTTTTTACCGCGTAGAACTCTTCGACATCCCGCTCCGAAAGAGACGCAACGACCGCTCCCTTGCGCGGAATAACCTGCAGGTAGCCCTCCGATTCCAATTGCCGGAAGGCCTCTCGAATCGGCGTTCGACTGATGCCGAAACGTTCAGCCAGTTCCGGTTCGGAAACCCTCTCCCCCGGCTTGAGGCTGCCGCGCAGAATAGCGTCGCGAATTGTTTCCAGAATTTTTTCGCGGAGGGTCTGATGATGTTCTATGGGTTTTTTTCGCACAGCAAAGCTCCGTATAGCAATAACCGCAACGATTGTATACAGTATACAAATATTGTCAAGTAAAAATATCCCTTCCTTAATCGCTAACTTACTTAACTGCTTGCCTTTTAAGCTCTTGCTCTCTATCCTTATGATAATTTTCAACAGGAAGTATTTTGGGTCCTGCTTGCCTGTTACAAAATATTCGTCTTGCCTGTGGACATCTGTTGTGGCTTTTTCCCGCAACCGGTTGACCGCGAAGTGAATGCCCATGCTGGCTGATCCTTTAGGAGCTCACATCCCCTGGACGGAATGTCCCCGCTTTCTTGCCGCCGTTCTGCGTCTCGGACTGGCGCCGGAATTTGCCCTGAAGGCCGACGACCTGGACTCGTTGTGTCCCGAAACGGCTGCTGAGATCGGCAGGCAATGCCGGGAGGCCGGTTTCCGGCCGACCGTTCATGCGCCTTTTTTCGATCTGAACCCCGGGGCTCTCGATCCTCTGGTCCGGCAAGTGACCTTGCAGCGGCTGGTAAAGACGCTTGACGTTTCCGCCGGGCTCGATGCCCGCCTCATTGTTGTGCATCCCGGTTTCGATCCCTGGCGCTATCCCAACATGGAAGACCTCTGGCTGGCCAGAGCCTGTGACTTTTTCAGAGAACTCCTTGAGAAAGACCAGCACGGCCGCTGCCTGATTGCGGTGGAGAATATTTACGAGCCTGCACCGGAAACCCTGGTGCAACTGGTTAACCAAGTCAATTCCCCTCGTTTGGGACATTGCTTCGATGTGGGACACTGGAACCTGTTCGGCCGGAAACCGCTGGAGGTCTGGCTCAGGGCGATCTCTTCCCGGCTTTTTCATCTCCACCTGCATGACAACTCCGGAGCCAGCGATGCCCACCTGCCTCTCGGCGAAGGAAACATCGATTTCAGCTCGCTGCTGGCATTGCTGGCCGGTGCTGTTGCGCCGCCTTCGGCCACTCTCGAAGCGCACAGCTTCGCCCACCTGCGCCGCTCCCACCGAGAGCTGAACACCCTGCTCGCTTGCCTTTCTGCCTGACCACAGCCAGAAGCCGGGTCTCATTCCTGCGGGAGCGGCCATGCGGTTTGCCTTTCTCCGGCCGAACACTCCCCTTTAAAAGGTGCGGTGTCCGCAGCTGATGTCGCTACCGAGAAGGGCACGATCCTTATTAAGCAAAGGAGAGCTTTTATGATTTTATCTGTTGATCGTCAGTTGGCTTCTGCTGCTGGTTATTGCCTGGAAGGGTGCCGAGATCGCCCTGCGCCGGGCCGGCCTGCTCCTGAATCAGAAAGGGCGATCCGCAAATGATCGCCCCTTTTTCCTGTGTCTTTTAAATACGATCAGTGTCGACTCTGCCGGCCGGCAACCTGAACTCGGATCAGGGCTCGCTCCAGGGCCAGCTCCATGACCTTGAACCGCTTATCCTCGGGGCTGAGGCTCTTGAGCGCTTCCTCGGCGCGGCCGAGGGCTGCTTTGGCCCGCGCGAGGTCGATGTCATCGGCCGCTTCCGCAGTTTCCACCAGAACCGTCATGGTATCGTCCTCAACCTCGACATAGCCCCAGTTTACAGCCACATGATAGGACTGGTTGCCCTGCTTGTAGATCAACTCGCCGATCTTCAAGGTGGTCAACAGCGAAGTATGGCCGGGCAGGACCCCGAATTCACCGATGGTGCCGGGGGCCGTGACCTCATCCACCTCTTCCGAGAGGACATGCTTATATGGTGTGACCAGTTCGAGTCTGAGCTTTTCTGCCATGCCTTATTTCCTTCTCGATCCCCGGGCAGCGTGATCATGCTGCCAGCTGCTTGGCCTTTTCCAGAGCTTCTTCGATGGTGCCGACCATGTAAAAAGCCTGTTCCGGGATGTTATCATGCAGACCATCGACGATCTCGCGGAAGCCCTTGATCGTGTCCTTCAACTCGACATATTTGCCGGCAGAGCCGGTGAATGCCTCGGCCACGTGGAACGGTTGTGACAAAAAGCGCTGAATTTTGCGGGCGCGGGCGACCAGCAGTTTGTCATCCTCCGACAGTTCGTCCATGCCGAGGATGGCGATGATATCCTGCAGGTCCTTGTAGCGCTGCAGGACATACTGAATGTCACGGGCGCACTGGTAATGTTCCTGGCCGACCACCTGCGGGTCGAGAATCCGGCTGGTTGAATCGAGCGGGTCGACTGCCGGGTAGATGCCGAGTTCGGCGATCTGCCGGGACAGAACCGTGGTCGCATCCAGGTGAGCAAAGGTGGTGGCAGGCGCCGGGTCGGTCAAATCGTCCGCCGGGACGTAGATCGCCTGGACCGATGTGATCGAACCCTTGCTGGTGGTGGTGATCCGTTCCTGCAGTTCGCCCATTTCGGTGGACAGGGTCGGCTGGTAGCCGACCGCCGAGGGGATGCGGCCGAGCAGGGCCGACACTTCCGAACCGGCCTGCGTGAAGCGGAAAATGTTGTCGATGAACAACAGCACGTCCTGACCTTCCTCGTCGCGGAAGTACTCTGCGACCGTGAGGGCGGAGAGGGCGACCCGGGCACGGGCGCCCGGCGGCTCGTTCATCTGGCCGTAGATCAGGGCCGCCTTTTCAAGAACGCCGGATTCCTTCATCTCCTCCCAGAGGTCGTTGCCTTCTCGGGTTCGCTCGCCGACTCCGGCGAAGACCGAGTAGCCGCCGTGCTGCTTGGCGATATTATGGATCAGTTCCATGATCAGGACGGTCTTGCCGACTCCAGCACCGCCGAACAGGCCGATCTTGCCGCCACGAGCGTAGGGAGCGAGGAGATCGACGACCTTGATGCCGGTTTCGAAAGCTTCGACAGTGGTCGACTGCTCGACGAAGCTCGGCGTCGGGCGATGAATCTCCCATTCCAGTTCGGTTTCGACCGGACCGGCCTCGTCGACCGGTTGGCCGATCACGTTGAGGATTCGGCCGAGGGTCTTGGGTCCGACCGGCATGACGATCTGCTTGCCCGTGTCAAGGACCTCCTGGCCGCGAACCAGGCCTTCGGTGCCGTCCATGGCCACGGTACGGACCGTATTCTCGCCAAGGTGCTGGGCCACTTCCAGGACCAGGTTCCACTCCTGGTCGTCTATGGCCGGGTTGGTGACCTTGAGGGCGTGGTAAATCTCGGGGAGGTTCCCGGCTTCGAACTCAACGTCGACAACCGGCCCGATGACCTGTGCAATGCGTCCTTTATTCATAATCCTACGTTCCTCCTTTGTCCTGCCGTCAAGCAGGCATTCTTTCTGAAGGGGGCTATTTGATTGACTCGGCTCCGGAGATGATCTCCATCAGTTCCTTGGTGATGGCGGCCTGACGCGCCCGATTGTACTGCAGCGTCAGCTTTTTGATCATTTCCGAGGCATTCTTGCTGGCACTGTCCATGGCCGTCATGCGAGCACCGTGTTCGGCGGCAACCGATTCCAACAGCGCACGGAAGATCTGAACTTCGATATTCTTGGGCAGGATCTGTTCAAGAACTTCGCCGGCACTCGGCTCATACAGATAATCCACGACCTGCTCGTGCTGATCCTGCTGATCCTGCCCTGCCACCTCTTCAGGCTTGACGGGCAGCAGCTGCTTGACCGTCAGATCCTGAACCATGACACTGCGGAAAGCATTATAGACCAGGAAAACGCTATCGTAGCCACCGGACAGGTAGAGTTCGATGATCTCCTGGGCAAGCAAGGCGGCGGTCGGGTAGGTCACCTGGGAGGAGCCGACCAGGTGTTCATGAACCTTGAGGATCTTCATGCCTTCGCGGCGCTTCAGATAATCATTGCCCTTGCGCCCGATCAGCATCAATTCGTAGCTGGCGAAACCATTCCGGTTTTCGCGAATGAACCTTTCGGCCGTTTTGCTGATGTTGGTGTTGAAACCGCCGCACAAACCTCGGTCAGCGGTGATTAGAACCACCAGCGCCTTGTCGCTGCCGCGTTCCGCGAGCAGCGGCTGGTCGTCGCTGCTGTCACGCTGAGCCAGCCGCCACAAGACTTCCTGCATCTTGTCCGAATAAGGCCGGGCGGCAGTGACCGCATCCTGAGCCCTGCGCAGTTTGGCGGCGGAGACCATCTTCATGGCCGCCGTGATCTGCCGGGTATTCCTGACGCTCGAAATCCGCTTTTTGATGTCTTTCAGACTGGGCATCTGTCCCTACCTGATCTTCATGGCATTGCCGTTATTCGACGACGAACTGCCCTTTAAATTCATCCAGGGTGCTCTGGAGCTTGGCTTCCAGGTCATCGTCGATCTTTTTCTTGTCGCGCAGTTCGTCGAGCATCTCGCCGTGGCTGCTTTCGACGAAGGTCAGCAGTTCGCTTTCGAAACGCTGCACTTCCGAAACCGGAATATCGTCGATGTAGCCGTTGTTGGCGGCATAGATCGAAATGACCTGCCTTTCCACGGGCATCGGTTGATACTGGCCCTGTTTGAGCACCTCAACCAGTCGCTCGCCTCGCTTCAGCTGTCGCTGGGTGGCCGCATCAAGATCCGAGCCGAACTGGGCAAAAGCCGCCATTTCCCGGTACTGAGCCAGGGCGAGGCGCAGGGTGCCGGCCACCTGCTTCATGGCCTTGACCTGAGCCGAACCGCCGACACGGGACACCGAAAGGCCGACGTTGATCGCCGGACGCACACCTGAATAAAAGAGGTCAGTCTCCAGAAAGATCTGGCCGTCGGTGATCGAGATGACGTTAGTCGGAATATAAGCCGAAACGTCGCCGGCCTGGGTCTCAATAATCGGCAAAGCCGTGAGACTGCCGGCACCTTCGGCATCGCTGAGCTTGGCGGCCCGCTCCAGCAGGCGGCTGTGCAGGTAGAAAACGTCGCCCGGGTAGGCTTCGCGTCCGGGCGGCCGCCGCAGCAGCAGGGAAAGCTGCCGGTAGGCAACGGCCTGCTTGGAAAGATCATCATAAATGATCAGGGCATGCCTGCCGCTGTCGCGGAAATATTCGGCCATGGTCACGCCCGTATAGGGAGCGATGAACTGCAGGGTCGCCGGATCCGAGGCGGACGCCGAGACGACCGTGGTGTACTCCATGGCGCCGTGTGACTTCAGCTTTTCAACGACCTGGGCCACCGTGGAACGTTTCTGGCCGATGGCGACGTAGAAGCAGAAAACGTCCTGGCCCTTCTGATTGATGATGGTATCGATCGCCACCGCCGTCTTGCCGGTCTGGCGGTCGCCGATAATCAGTTCGCGCTGTCCGCGGCCGATTGGGACCATGGAATCGATCGCCTTGAGGCCGGTCTGCATCGGTTCGTGCACCGACTTGCGGGCGACGATGCCGGGGGCCTTGACTTCCACCTGGCGGGATTCGGTGCCTTCGATATCGCCCTTGCCGTCGATGGGAATACCGATGCCGTTGACCACCCGGCCGACCAGGGCCTCACCCACCGGGACCTGGACGATCCGCTTGGTGCGCTTGACCGTATCGCCTTCCTTGATATGTTCCATTTCGCCAAGAATCGCCGCGCCGACATTATCCTCTTCGAGGTTGAGGACCATGCCCATGGTGTTGCCCGGGAATTCCAGCAGTTCTCCGGCCATGGCCTTGTCCAGGCCATGGATGCGGGCGATGCCGTCGCCGACCGAAATGATCGTGCCGGTTTCGCTGACTTCTACCTCTCGGCCGAAATCTTCGATCTGCTTCTTGATGATTGCGCTGATTTCTTCTGCTCTTATTTCCATTGTAAAGACCTCATCACCCCTTCGTTAAGGATTCTTCGATCCGCTCTAACTGAGTCTTGACGCTGCCGTCGAACAGGCGCCCGCCAATTTCCGTTTGCACGCCGCCGATCAGCGCCGGATTAATCTCGACTGTCAGCGCAACCTTCTTGCCCGTCTGCTTTTCGAGACTGGCGCCGATGGCCTGCCGCTGCTCTGCGCTCAGTTCCTGAGCGGCTACCACCCGGGCTCGCAAAACGCCCGAGAGCTCGTCGGCCAGGCTGCGATACTTGTCCTCGATCTGGTCCAGGTAACGCAACCGGTCCTTGCTCAGCAGCAAACCGACAAACTTCGTCATATCTGCCGAAAGTTCCAGGGCGGAGGCCACATCGGCCAGCATGCCCTTTTTCTTGTCCATATCCAGAGTCGGGCTGTCGAGCAGCTGGCTCAGCAGCTTCTCGCGGGCCAACAGGGCTGTGGCCCGGCTCAACTCTTCGCCGTAGCGGTCCACCGCCTTGTGCTCAACGCCGAGTTCGACCAGAGCCTTGGCATACCGTCGTGTAAGGGCACTGACACTCAATGGAGTTCTCCCACTTTCTGCATATATTCTTTGACCAGGCGTTTCTGATCATTTGCTGAAAATTCCTTCTTCAGGTACTCCTCGGCCAGCTCGACCGCCAATTGTGCGGCTTCGGCCTGTAGTTCATCCCGGGCCCGGTCCACGGCATTGGCGGCCCTGGCATCAGCTTCCTGGAGAATTTTTTCCGACATTTCCCGAGCATGCTGCAGTATCTTGTCCCGTTCCAGTTCGCCTTCCCTGCGAATAGCGGCACTGATTCCCTCGATCTCCTCAGTGGCCTTTTCCAGTTTTTCGCTGTATTCGCGGTACTTGGCTTCAGCGGCCTCTTTGGCGGCCTGGGCATCTGCCAGCACGGTCTCGATTTCCTCGCGGCGGCTGCGCAGGCCGTTGCGAATTGGCTTGCGGAGAAAATAGACCAGTATTCCGACCAACAGGGCAAAATTAAAACAGCGGTAAAGAAAGTCCTTGAGCACGGCACCACTATCAGCATGTTCGCCACCCCCCCCGGCCGCCAGGGCGGCGACAGGCAGCAGCAGAACCAGCAGACAACCGGTGCCCCTGATCATGAAACTGGTGATTGAGGTCTTATCAAACATGCCTTTTAGATCTCCCTGCCCAGGACTTTGCCAGCAACCTGCCTGGCTATCGCCTCGGTTTCGCTGCGAAGGGCCTGCCGGGCGGCCTCGGCCTCGTTTTCGACCTGGTCTTTGATCTTCTGCAGGCGCTCCGTTGCCTGGCCGCGCGCCTCGCCGAGCATCCGCGTCTCTTCTTCCTGGGCCGACTGGCGAAGCGCGGCACGCTCCTGGGCGCTTTTCTGCTTGGCCTCCTGCAGTTGCGCCTCATAGCGTGCCACCTGGCTCTGGACCTGTTCTTCCAGGTCGGCGACTTTGTCCCGGGACGCTTCGATGGTCTCCTGACGTTGCCTCAGAACCGCCCGCAGCGGCTTGAACAGCAGGGCGTTAAGAACCGCCATGAGGATCATGAAATTGGCAAACTGCAGAAACAGTGTCCAGTTAATCTCGATCACCGTCTCACCTCGTAGGCTGACACCGTTACCACCAACGGTATACTGTATACAATATTAAGCGCATCTAAATGAGGCGCACCAAGGCTTCAAAGCAGGGGAGTGTTACCATAACCCCAAAAAGGTGTCAAGGTGTTTTACGGTTTTTCCCCCGCAATGAAATGCCTTTATAATCGCCCTGGCGGCCGCCAGCTTGTCAGGTTTTTTCGCCGCTCTCGTCAGGTTTGGTTTCCCCTGCCCGCTTCATGGTAATGGTGCCGTTCAAGACAACCCCGTCTTCCACAGAGAGGGCGGGCGTTTCAATTGTGCCGTCGACATCAGCGGGTGCCCGCAGTTCGACCCGGCCGCTGGCTTTGATATTGCCACGGTAGCGGCCGCTCAGAATCAGGGTGCCGACTTCGATATCCGCCTGAATATCGGCAGTTTCACCAACGATCAGGGTGTCGCGCGAGGTGACCTCGCCGCGAAATGCTCCATCGAGTCGAACGATTTCGTTGAAAACGAGCTTGCCGTCGAACTGGCTGCCGGGGCCGAGGAAGGCCTTGATGTCGCTTTTTTCGATGGGGGTTTCTTTGCGCATTGTCCCTTTTCCCTTTTTGCCAAACATTGGTTCCCGTTCCCTGGCCCGAACCCGGTCAACGGGCTTCGAACCACTCCAGCAGCCGCTCCATTTCCTCGGCCGAGTGAAAAACGATCTCGATACGGCCACCGCGCTCGCCGCGGCCCTTGACGTGAAGATTGACCTTGGTGCCGAGCTTGCGCTGCAGCCTGGCGGTCAGATCGAGCAAGGCTGGATCGGGCCCGGACTCAGCTTTCCGCCCCGAGCCGGGGGCGGCTTTGAACTTTTTGACCAGCGCTTCGGTCTGCCGGACCGACAACTGCTTCTTGACCACCTGGTCCCTGGCCTGCTGCAGTTCGGGCCCGCCTTCGAGTGGCAGCAGCGCCCGGGCATGCCCCATACTCATACGCCCCTCGACAACGTCCTGCTGAACTGCAGCCGGCAACCGCAGCAGGCGCAGCGCGTTGGCAACGGTGGAACGGTCCTTGCCGACCCGCTGGGCCACCTCGTCCTGAGAGAGATCGAATCGCTTCATCAGGTTGCGGTAGGCATCGGCTTCTTCGATCGGGTTCAGGTCCTCGCGCTGGATGTTCTCGATCAGGGCCATTTCCAGCGCCCAATCTTCAGAGACGTCCTGAATCACGACCGGCACATCTTTCAGTCCGGCCTTTTGTGCGGCTCGCCAGCGGCGCTCACCGGCAATAATCTGGTAGTGATCTTCAGCCTGGCGCACCACCAGCGGCTGG
>Ga0102929_1000542_pt1 | contig 22132 bp, 20 predicted proteins | sample SalPonR1_B_D2_MG_FD_78510 | JGI IMG/M metagenome (GOLD analysis project Ga0102929, IMG submission 78510) | Salt pond soil microbial communities from South San Francisco under conditions of wetland restoration - Salt Pond MetaG R1_B_D2_MG | ecosystem: Environmental > Aquatic > Marine > Intertidal... | reverse complement strand
TTCACCGAGAGTACGTAGTCGAGCCCGTCCCAGACGTCCTCCGGCGCGAGGCGCACGCCCCGGGGCAGGATGTTGCGGAACTCGCAGAACTCGCGCACGGCGTCCGTCAGGCCGGTGCGCAGGCCGTTGACGTGGGTGCCGCCCTGCAGGGTCGGGATGAGGTTGACGTAGGACTCGGCCACGCCGGTGCCGCCCCGGTCAGCCTGGCCCGCCTGCCAGTACAGTGCCCAGTCCACGGCCTCCTGGTTGCCGCTCATGCTGCCGGAGAACGGCGCCTCCGGCAGGTGCTCGACGTCGCCTGCCGCCTCGTTGAGGTATTGCTCGAGACCGTCCTGGTAGCACCACTCCTCGGTCTCCTTCGTCTTCTCGACGGTGAGGCGCACGGTGAGACCCGGACAGAGCACGGCCTTCGCCTTCAGCACGTGGCGCAGCCGCGAGAGCGAGACCTTCGCCGTGTCGAAGTACCGGGGGTCCGGCCAGAAGCGGATGGTGGTACCCGTGTTGCGCTTGCCGACGCTGCCCACCACCTCGAGCTGGTTGCGCTTCTTCCCGCCGGCGAAGGAGATGTTGTACTCCTTGCCGTCCCGGCGAATCCAGACTTCGAGGCTCTTCGACAGGGCATTCACCACCGAGACGCCCACGCCGTGCAGGCCGCCGGAGAACTGGTAGTTCTTGTTGGAGAACTTGCCGCCGGCGTGCAGGCGGGTGAGGATCAGCTCCACGCCGGGCATCTTCTCCTTCGGGTGGATGTCCACCGGCATGCCGCGGCCGTCGTCGCTCACGGCCACCGAGCCGTCGTCGTGCACCGTCACGTCGATCAGCCGGCAATGCCCGGCCAGGGCCTCGTCCACGCTGTTGTCCACCACCTCGTGAGCGAGGTGATTCGGGTGCGTCGTGTCGGTGTACATGCCCGGGCGGCGGCGCACGGGCTCCAGACCGCTCAACACCTCGATGTCGGCGGCGCTGTATCTCTGGCTCATACGGTGTTACGCAACGGGCGGCGAGTGTGGGCGACTATCACGGCCGGGATTCTAGCAGGATGCCCGGTCCGGCAGGACAGAAAAACCGGCGCACACCGGCACATTCCGGTGCGCGCCGCGGTATGTCCCCGCGTGCGGCGACGCCGCCCGGGTTCTCAGTCGAGATCGGCCACCAGCGACTCGCGGGTGGCCTCGGGCACCGGGTCCACCTCGACCTGGTAGCGGTCGTGGTCGATGCCGGCGGAGAGGCTCGCGCCGCCCTTCAGCGCCTCCACCATCTCCGGCGTGAGTTCGAAGCGCATGAAATGCACCGCGGAGGTCTTGGTGTCGTCCTCGCGCTCCAGGTCCTCGTCGGAGACGGCGCGGATCTTCTCGCCGCCCTCGACCTGCAGCCACACGGCGTCCTCGATGCCGCGCAGCTGCTTCAGCTGTTCGCGGCGCTCCTCCTCATCCGGGAATTCCACCATGAAGGTGGCCTTCCAGTTGCTGCCGTCCGGGATCAGCGGGTTGTAGGCGTCCAGTTCCTCGGCGATGCCCCCCGGCTCGAAGATCTTCTCGATGCGCAGCATCTCCTGGACCTGGTACTGCATGGTGAGCCGGTCCTCGAAGTACAGCGTGGCATTCCCGCCCAGGTTGATCTGGCGGTTCTTCTTGTGCTCGAGCACTTTCGCCCGGAAACCGGCCCGCTCCCGCGCGTAGGTCTCCAGCGTCATCAGGTCGTCGGCAGTCAGCTTGTCCATCTTGTCCTTCTTCCTGTTTCCGTGTTGCCGTCGTCGCTCGTCCCGGCTCAGATGCCGTAGGCGCTGCGCAGCAGGCTCATGGGATGATTGGCCTCCACCTTGTCGGTGCCGCGGGCGATCTGCTCTGCCGCCATGGGGCAGTCGCTGACGAAGTGATCGGGCGCGGCGCTGTCCACCTGGCGTACCACCGCCCGGGCGATTTTCACCGAGGTGTCGTGGAACTCCTGCTTCACCGCATAGGTGCCGTCGTGGCCGGAACAGCGCTCGATGGCCTTCACCTCGGTGTCCGGCACCAGCGAGAGCACCTCCCGGGTCTTCTGGCCGATGTTCTGCACCCGCAGGTGGCAGGGGACCTGGTAGGAGACCTTGCCCAGCGGCTGCGAGAAGTCCGTCTTCAGCTTGCCTGCCCGGTTGCGGATGGACAGGTATTCGAAGGGGTCGAACATGGCGTCTCGCACCTTCGCCACCTGCTCGTCGTCCGGGAACAGCAGCGGCAGCTCCTGTTTGAACATCAGTGCGCAGGAAGGCACCGGCGCGACGATGTCCCAGCCCTCGTCCACCCAGCGGGCGAGCTCCGGCACGTTGACGTCCTTCGCCTGCGCCACCGCGTCCAGGTCGCCCAGCTCCAGCTTCGGCATGCCGCAGCAGCGCTCCTTCGCCGCCAGCGTCACCGGGATGCCGTTGTGCTCGAATACGGCCACCAGGTCCTCGTCCATGGAGGGCAGATTGCGGTTGCCGTAGCAGGTGGTGAACAGCACCACCCGGCCCTTGGTGCGGCCGGCGGGCTCGGCACCCTCGCCGCTGCGCCCCGCGTGGGCCTTCAGCCGCTTGCGGGCGGTGGCAGAGTGATAGGGCGGCAGCGGTGCCTCCGGGTGCACACCCAGGGTCTTCGCGAGCAGCTTGCGGCCCGTCTTGCTCCGGTTGGCGGCATTGACCGCCTGCACGACCACGGGGATGCCCGCCAGCTTGCCCACCGTATCGGTGGACGAGAGGATCCTGTCCCGGGTGGAGGCGCCATCGCGGCGGAAGCGCAACGCCTTCGCCCGCAGCATCAGGTGCGGGAAGTCCACGTTGAAGGGATGGGGCGGCACGTAGGGGCACTTCGACATGTAGCACATGTCGCACAGATAGCAGTGGTCCACCACCTCCCAGTAGGCCTTCTTCGGCACCGAGTCCAGCTCCATGGTCTCGGACTCGTCGACGGCGTCGAACAGCGTGGGAAAGGAGTGACAGAGGTTGAAGCAGCGGCGGCATCCGTGACAGATGTCGAACACACGCTCCATCTCGTCGAACAGTGCTTTCTCGTCCCAGAATTCCGGGCTCTTCCAGTCGATGGGATGGCGGGTGGGCGCCTCCAGACTGCCTTCCCGACGCTCGTCGCTCATGGGTTACTCCCGCAGAAAAGACCTCAGAAAAGACAAGGGGCGGCCGGACCGCGCCGGCCCGGCCGCCCCCTTCCGCCGGATCAGCTGTCCAGCGTGTCCAGGGCCTTCTGGAAACGGTTGGCGTGGGAACGCTCGGCCTTGGCCAGCGTCTCGAACCAGTCTGCGATCTCTTCGAAGCCCTCGTCGCGGGCCGTCTTGGCCATGCCCGGGTACATGTCGGTGTACTCGTGGGTCTCGCCGGCGATGGCGGCCTTGAGGTTGGAGGCGGTGTCGCCGATGGGCTCGCCCGTGGCGGGGTCGCCGACGGCCTCGAGATACTCGAGGTGGCCGTGGGCATGGCCCGTCTCACCCTCTGCGGTGGAACGGAACACGGTGGCCACGTCGTTGTAGCCCTCCACGTCCGCCTTCGACGCGAAGTACAGGTAACGGCGGTTGGCCTGGGACTCGCCCGAGAACGCGTCCTTCAGATTCTGTTCGGTCTTGCTGCCTTTCAGTTCCATCTCGATGCTCCTTAAGCAGGGTGGGTGAACGCTTTGTTTAGACTGAGTCTAAAGTTGGTCGGAAGTCTAGAAAGCCCCCCTTCCCCTGTCAAGCGCGCAACCGCGCGCCTACCCGCGTTGACCCGCCCGCACGCTGCCGGTAGCGTAGCCGCAACCGTTGCGGGGGAATACCCATGACCACCAGGAAAGACAAGGATATCAATCTGGAACAGGCGCTCGGCGAACTCGAGGCGCTGGTCGAGGAGATGGAATCCGGCGATCTGCCGCTGGAAGAGGCCATGAAGAAATTCGAGCGCGGCATCACGCTGACGCGCCAGTGCCAGACGGCCCTGCGCGACGCCGAGCAGAAGGTGGAGATCCTGATGAAGAAAGCCGGCGGCGGCGAGGAGACCGCCCCCTTCGAGCCGGCGGACTAGGACCCGTCAACCGGACGGGTGCAGCTCGTGGGGTGCGGTGTCTTCCGGCGGCTGGGTGGCGAGCTGCAGACGGTGGATCATCGAGCGCAGGAACACCTTGTTGAAGCGCAGCTGGCAGGACGATGACATCTGCTCCATCAGGGTGGCGCTCACCCGGAGCAGTGTCAGCGGTTTGCGCGCGCTGATGGACGCGAGTGTCTTCGCGCCGCTGACGTAGCTCGACTCGCCGAAGCACTCGCCCGGCCCGAGCCGGCCGACCTCCCGGCCGTGATTCGACACCGACACCTGGCCGGCGACGATGATGTAGAAGCGGTCGTCGATGACCCCCTCGCGCACGATCTCCTCGCCGGGCTCGTATTCCCGCCAGTCGCTCGCCCGCAGCACTTCCCAGATCTCGCTATGGGAGAAGTCGTGGAAGAACCTGAGCTGGCGCAGCAGGTTGAAGTGCTCGTGGTTGTCCAGGCTGTCGTAGCGCTCGCGCAGCTGCTGGTAGACCCGGGTGAGCTTTGCGGCCAGCGCGAGACCGTTGCCGTGGCGCTTGTCCGGGTCCTTCTGCAGTGCCACGGCCACCACGTTCTCCAGCTCCTCGCCGATGTCTTCCCGGTAACGATGGATGGGCTGGGGCGTGGCGTAGACGATCTGGTGCAGCAGCTTCGACAGGTTATTGGCGCGGAACGGCCGGAAACCGGTGAGCAGCTCGTACATCACCGCGCCCAGGGAATACAGGTCGGAGCGGTTGGTGAGGGCGTGGGACTGCACCTGCTCCGGCGACATGTAGCTCGGCGAGCCGGCGATACCCTGGATCTGGGAGACGTCGGAGTCGTTCACCAGGGCGATGCCGAAGTCGATGATGCGCACGTCGTTGTCCGTCGTGAGCATGATGTTGCTCGGCTTCACGTCGCGGTGAATGACGCCCCGGCTGTGGGCGTAGTGCAGCGCCTTGGCGCACTTGTAGATGATCTCGACCACGTCGTCGATGCGCAGCAGGTTGTCCGGCTTGCAGTACTTCGCCAGCGTGCGCGCACCGTGGACGTGCTCGGTGACCACGTAGTACTTGCCGCCTTCCTCGCCGGCATCGTAGATGGGCAGGATGTTCGGGTGCTGCAGCATGCCCACCATGTGGGCCTCGTTGAAGAACATCTTGCGCGTGACCCGGGTGCGCTCCGGGTCGTCCTCGTCGTTGCCGATGTTGTAGACCTTGATGGCGACGTCGCGCCGGTAGTAGGGATCGTGGGAGAGGTAGACGTTACCCGTACTGCCCCGCCCCACCTCATTGACGATGACGTATTTGCCGATCTTCTCGGGCAGGACCGACGAAGAGGCATTGCTGGCGACTGGCTGTCCCATTTAACTTAACGAGGCGGTGCTGATCCATTTCAGGGCGGCAAGAACTAGGGCGCCGTAGACCCCGGCCACAACGTCGTCGAGCATAATTCCGGCGCCTCCGCGGAGTCTGTGATCCAGGTCCCGAATCGGCCAGGGCTTCCAGATGTCGAACAGCCGGAAGGCGGCGAATCCGGCCGCGAGCCACAGGGGATCGGGACCCGCCACCAGCAGGGTCAGGTAACAGCCGGCGATCTCGTCCCAGACGATGCCGGGATGGTCGTGCTCGCGGAGACGCCGGGCGCTCTCGCCGCAGATCCAAAAACCCGCGACGATCAGCACGACGGTCAGCGCGGCCTGCACCGGCAGGCTCCAGCCGGCGGTCAGCCAGGCGAGCGCGACGCCCCACAGCGAGCCGACCGTGCCCGGCGCCTTGGGCGCGAGTCCGGCGCCTGCGCCGAAGGCGAGGAAGTGCACCGGATCGCCGAACACGGTGCGCGCCGAAGGCCGGCTCACGGTTGCTCCCCGAAGTGCCGGTAGCCCCCGGCCGGCAGGGGCACCTCGCGGCCGTCCCGGCGCAGACGGATGGCGGGCTCCGCCGTCATGACGCCGATGGCGGTGATCCCGATGCCCGCCTCCGCCTGCAGTGCGTCGACGGCTTCGTCGGTGAGTTCCGCCGGCAGCGTGAAGCAGAGTTCGTAGTCGTCGCCGCCGGTGAGGGCGAGTTCCGCTGCGCGCGCCCGCCCGGCCACCTCGATGAGCGCCGGCGACAGCGGCAGCCGCTCCGCCTCGATCACCGCGCCCGCGCCGCTGGCCGCGCAGATATGGCCGAGGTCGGCCAGCAGGCCATCGGAGACGTCGATCGCGGCACCGCCCCGGCCGGCCACGCCCGCGAGTGCGCGGCCGAGTGCGAGCCTGGGCTCGGGCCGCAGGAAGCGCTCGCGCAGCCGGCGCTCCGCCGCGCTGCCGGGCGACGGCAGCTCCAGGCCCGCCGCGGCCTCGCCCGGCGTGCCGCTGACGAAGACGCGGTCGCCGGGCCGGGCGCCGCTGCGCAGCAGGCCGGTGCCCGCCGACAGGTGGCCCAGCACCTCCACGCTCACGGTGAGCGGCCCGCGGGTGGTATCGCCGCCGATCAGCGCCACGCCGTGGCGCCTGGCCAGCCGCCACAGGCCGGCGGCGAAACCCTCCAGCCAGTCGGCATCCGGCCCGGGCAGGGTCAGGGCCAGGGTGAACCAGGCCGCCTCGGCGCCCATGGCGGCGATGTCGCTCAGGTTGACGGCCAGCGAGCGGTAACCGACGTCCGCCGCCGCCATGTCGTCGGGGAAGTGCACCCCGGCGACCAGGGTGTCGACCACCACCACCAGCTCGCGCCCCGGCGGCAGGCGCACGATGGCGCCGTCGTCGCCAACGCCCACCTCGACACCGGCGCCGGGCGGTGCCGGCCGGTGGAAATAGCGCTCGATGAGCTGGAATTCGTCCACGGGCTCCCCCGGGCGTGCGGTCAGGGCCTCGCGACGCTAGCGCCGGGCGACGGCTTTCTCCGGCTGGCGATAGCGCGCGGCGGCCGCATCCAGGATGGCGTTGACGTACTTGTGCCCTTCTGCCGCCCCGTAGCGCCGGGCCACCGACACCGCCTCGTTGATGACGACCCGGAAAGGCACTTCCGGATGGTGGCGCAGCTCCTCGAGGCCCACCAGCAGCACGGCGATCTCCACGGGGTCGAGCTGGTCGAACGGACGGTCGGCGAACTCGGCGATGTCCGCCTCGTGCTCGGCCCGGTGCGCCAGGGCGCCCTTCAGGATCTCACGGAACCAGCCCCGGTCCACCCGGGCGTACTCGTCGCGCCCGGCGAACTGGCGGGCGAGTTCCGCATGCTCCTGGCCGGTGAGCTGGGCCTGGTAGAGGGCCTGCGCCAGGAGTTCCCGCGCGCGGCCGCGGCGGGAGGTTGCCGGGGCTCTGTTCATGGGCGGTTCAGTCCAGGCGCCTGAGCAGGTTGACCATCTCGATGGCGGACAGCGCCGCCTCCGCTCCCTTGTTGCCGGCCTTGGTGCCCGCCCGCTCGACGGCCTGCTCGATGGTATCGACGGTGAGCACGCCGAAGGCCACCGGCAGCCCGTGACGTTCGCCCGCAGCGGCGATGCCCTTCGCGCACTGGCCGGCCACGTAGTCGAAGTGGGGCGTGGCCCCGCGGATCACCGCGCCCAGCGCGATCACCGCCTCGAAGCGCCGGCTGCCCGCCGCCTTGTCGACCGCCAGCGGCAGCTCCCAGGCGCCCGGCACCCGGACCAGCTCCAGGTCCGCCTCCGCGGCACCGTGGCGCAGCAGGGTATCCACCGCGCCGGCCACCAGCCGGTCGACGATGAAATCGTTGAAACGGGCCGCCACGATGGCGATGCGCGCATCGCGCAGGACGAGGTCGCCTTGCACGGTCTTCACGTTGTCCATGCTGCCGCTCGCACCTCAGTTGCCCTGAACGTAGTCTACGATCTCGAGGCCGAAGCCCGAGATGGCGTGCATCTGCTTCGGCGCGGACAGCACCCGCATGCGGTGCACGCCGAGGTCGCGCAGGATCTGCGCGCCCACGCCGTAGGTCCGCAGCACGGCCGCGCCGTCCCGGCGCCGTTCGAGATCCTCCACCGGGCGCTCCATCGCCGCCACGGCCTCCATGAAATCCCGCGGCCCCTCCTGGTCACGCAGGATCACGATGACGCCGCTGTCCTCCGCCGCCACCCGGCGCATGGCGTCGCGCAGGGGCCAGCCGAAGGCGGGGTCCCGCACCCCCACCACGTCGCCGAGGGTGTCCTGGATGTGCACCCGCACCAGCGGCGTCGATGCGGGACCGATGTTGCCGTGTACCAGCGCGAGATGCACCGTGCGGTTGACGTGGTCCTCGAAGCAGAACAGGCGGAACCCGCCCTCGCCGGTCTGCACCGCGTGCTCGCTGATGCGCTCGACCGAGACCTCTTTCTCCAGGCGGTAGCGGATCAGGTCCGCGATCGTGCCGATTTTCAGCCCGTGCCGGTTGGCGAAGGCCTCCAGATCCGGCCGCCGCGCCATGCTGCCGTCCTCGTTCAGTATCTCCACGATCACCGCCGCCGGCTCCATGCCCGCAAGGCGGGCCAGGTCGCAGCCGGCCTCGGTGTGTCCGGCCCGGGTCAGCACGCCGCCGGGCTGGGCCATCACCGGGAAGATGTGCCCCGGCTGGGAGAGGTCCTCGGGCTTGGCGCCCGGCGCCACGGCGGCCTGGATGGTACGCGCCCGGTCGTGAGCCGAGATGCCCGTGGTGATGCCCTCGGCGGCCTCGATGGAGATGGTGAAATTGGTGGCGTGCAACGCGTTGGTATGGCCCACCATCAGCGGCAGACGCAGCTGCTCGCAGCGCTCCCGGGTCAGGGTGAGGCAGATCAGACCGCGCCCGTAGCGGGCCATGTAATTGATGTCCTCGGGCCGCACGCAGTTCGCGGCCATGATGAGGTCGCCCTCGTTCTCACGGTCCTCGTCGTCGACCATGATCACCATGCGCCCGGCACGGATGTCGGCCACGATCTCGTCGATGGGCGAAAAGCGGATCTTCTCGCCCGGGTCTTTCTTCGCGGTCTCAGGCATAACCATTCGCCTTCAGTAAGTCCATGTCCACGCCGCCGCCTTCCGAACTCATCAGTCGTTCGGCGTAGCGCGCCATGAGGTCCACCTCGACGTTCACGGCGGCGCCGGGGGCGAGTTCGCCGAGCGTGGTGACCTCCGCCGTGTGGGGGATGATGTTCACCTCGAAGCGCTCCGGCCCGACCTCGTTCACCGTCAGGCTGACGCCGTCGACGGCCACCGAGCCCTTGCGCGCGACATAGCGGGCGAACCCCCGGGGCAGCGAGAAGGTGAGTCTAACCGAGCGCGCATCCTCGCGGCGACTCTCCAGCCGGCCGAGGCAGTCCACGTGGCCGGTGACCAGGTGCCCGCCGAGCCGGTCGCCGAGGGCCAGCGAGGGCTCCAGGTTGACCCGGCTGCCTACCCCCTTGCCGCCGAGGCTGGTGACCTCCAGCGTCTCCCGGGAGGCGTCCGCCTCGAAGCCGCCGGCGTGGAGATTCAATGCAGTCAGGCAGACGCCGGAGACGGCGATGCTCTCGCCCGTCCCGTACCCGCTGCAGTCCAGATCGGGACCGGTGGCAATGGCGAGACGCACGTCGCCGCCGCGTTGCTCGATGCGCTCGATGCGGCCGACGGCGCGCACGATACCGGTGAACATCTCAGGTCTCCGTGTCGGTTGCGGCGCGGGTCCGGCCCGGGGGACAGGCCAGGGGCCGGGCCGTGATGCGCAGGTCCGGACCCAGTTGCCGGACGTCGATGACGTCGACCTCGCCGCGCTCGGCCAGCCGGGCGCGGTCCGGCGTGACGAACTGGCGGCGGGTCTCGCTGCCCATGATATGGGGTGCGAGGTAAATCACAAGCTCGTCGACCAGGCCGGCGCCGAGGAAGGCGCCACCCAGCTCCGGTCCCGCCTCCACCAGCACTTCGTTCACCTCCCGCTCCGCGAGCAGGCTCAGCACCGCGTCCAGCTCCAGGCCCGGGCCTCGCCGCGGCACGGCGACGCATTCCGCGCCCGGCGGCAGGCCGTGGGGCCGCACGGCATCCGGTCCGTGCACCAGCAGCGCACCGTGGTCCGCGAGCACCTTTGCGCCGGCCGGCGTGCGCAGGCGGCTGTCGAGCACCACCCGCAACGGCTGTCGGGGCGCGGCACCGAATTCCTCCCCCCGCACGGTAAGGCGGGGGTCGTCGGCCAGCACGGTGCCGGCGCCGGTGACGATGGCGCCGCTGGCCGCCCGCAGGCGCTGGACGTCCCGCCGCGCCGCCTCGCCGGTGATCCAGCGGCTCTCGCCGCTCGCCATCGCGGTGGCGCCGTCCAGGCTCGAGGCCGTCTTCAGCGTCACCCGTGGCCGGCCGTGGCGCATGCGCATTACGAAGCCCGCGTTCAGCCGTTCCGACTGCCCGGCGAGCAGCCCGCCCGCCACCTCGACGCCGGCCGCGCGCAGCCGCGCGGCCCCTTCCCCGGCGACCCGGGGATTCGGATCGTCGGCGCCGTACACCAGCCGGGCCACGCCGGCCTCGATCAGCGCTTCCGTACAGGGGCCGGTGCGCCCCTGATGGCAGCAGGGCTCGAGGCTCACGTAGGCGGTGGCGCCCCGGGCGGCGGCGCCGGCCGCGGCCAGCGCGGCCACCTCGGCATGGGGTCCGCCGGTGCGCTCGTGCCAGCCCTCCCCCACGACCTCGCCGCCGCGCGCGATCACGCAGCCCACCCGCGGGTTCGGCGCCGTCGTATAGCGGCCCCGCTCGGCCAGGCGCAGCGCGCGGGCCATACAGACCCGGTCGTGGACGTCGAACTCAGTCGCCGTCATGGTCCTTCTCCACCTTGCCGGTCCTGCCGGCACCGCGCCCGCCGCGGCCCTCCGGATCGGGCAGCAGCGACATCTGCTCCCGGCTGGCGCCGGACAGCGCCTGCAGCTTGCGGATTTCCTTCTGGAACTCGGTCACGTCCTGGAAGCTGCGGTAGACCGAGGCGAAGCGCACGTAGGCCACCTCGTCCAGCTCGCGGAGTTCCTCCATGACCATCTCGCCGAGCAGGCTCGAGGAGATCTCGCGCTCGCCGAGGGTGCGCAGCCGGTGGACGAGATGGCCGATGGCCTGCTCCAGCGCCTCGGCGCTGACCGGCCGCTTCTCCAGCGCCCGCGCCAGACTGCCGCGCAGCTTCTCCTCGTCGAAGGGCTGGCGGCGCTCGTCGCTCTTGATGATGCGCGGCATGACCAGCTCGGCGGTCTCGAAGGTGGTGAAACGTTCCCGGCAGTCCTCGCACTGGCGACGGCGGCGGATCTGGCGGCCTTCCGCGGCGAGCCGCGAGTCGATGACCTTGGTCTCGGCGTGTCCGCAGAAGGGGCAGTGCAAGGCGACGCCCTCAGAACGTCGGCCGGCGCATCAGCCGTAGACGGGGAACCGGCGGCAGATGTCGAGCACGTGGCCCCGCACCCCGTCGATACGGTTCTCGTCGCTGATGTCCTCGAGCACGTCGGCGATCCAGTTCGAGAGCTGGCGGCATTCGGCCTCGCCGAAGCCCCGGGTGGTGACCGCCGGCGTGCCGATGCGCAGCCCGCTGGTGACGAAAGGCGAGCGCGGCTCGTTCGGCACCGTGTTCTTGTTGACGGTGATGTTCGCCGCCCCCAGGGCCGCATCTGCGTCCTTGCCGGTGATGTCCTTGCCGATCAGGTCGAGCAGGAACAGGTGATTGTCCGTGCCGCCGGAGACGATGCTGTGGCCGCGGCCGATCAGCTCGTCCGCCATCGCCCGGGCGTTGTCGATCACCTGCTGCTGGTAGTCGCGGAACTCCGGCGCCATGGCCTCCAGGAAGGCCACCGCCTTGGCCGCGATCACGTGCATCAGCGGGCCGCCCTGGGTGCCCGGGAAGACCAGCGAGTTGAACTTCTTCGTGATCTCGTCGTTCTCGCGGGCGAGGATCAGCCCGCCCCGGGGGCCGCGCAGGGTCTTGTGGGTGGTGGTGGTGACCACGTCGGCCACCGGCACCGGGTTCGGATAGACGCCCGCGGCGACCAGCCCGGCGATGTGGGCCATGTCCACCAGCAGCCAGGCGCCGACGCCGTCGGCGATGTCGCGGAACTTCTGCCAGTCCGCCACCCGGGAATAGGCGGAGAAGCCGGCCACGATCATCTTCGGTTGGTGCCGGTCTGCGAGCTCCGCCACCTGGTCGTAGTCGATGCAGCCGTTCTCGTCCACACCGTACTGGTGGGCGTCGAACAGCTTGCCGGAGAAATTCGGCGCGGCCCCGTGGGTGAGGTGGCCGCCGTCGGACAGGCTCATGCCCAGGATGGCGTCGCCGGGTTTCAGCAGCGCCAGATACACCGCGGCATTCGCCTGGGAACCCGAGTGGGGCTGCACGTTGGCGTAGTCGGCGCCGAACAGGTCTTTCGCGCGCTCGATGGCGAGGCGCTCAGCGATGTCCACATACTCGCAGCCGCCGTAGTAGCGCTTGCCCGGGTAGCCCTCGGCGTACTTGTTGGTCAACAACGAGCCCTGGGCCTCCAGCACCCGGGGGCTGGCGTAGTTCTCCGAGGCGATCAGCTCGACGTGCTCCTCCTGGCGCCTCGCCTCCGCGGCCATGGCGGAAGCGAGTTCCTCGTCGAAGCTGGCGATACTCATCGTGGCTGGAAACATCCGGTCCTCCCGGGGGAATCTGGCGGGAAATCGCGTCATTGTATGCCCGGGACGGGCGAGCGTCACCGTGCGTCGAGCAGACTTCTAACGACCGCGCGCCAGGCACGGGCCAGATTCGGCCGGTTGTAGCCCCCGCCGCCGGTGGCGAGCAGCCTGCCCCGGCAGTGCTCGGCGGCGATGCGCCACAGCCGCTCGGCCGCCAGGGAGTAGGAAGCCTCGGTGTAGGCCAGGTGGGTGATGGGGTCGCCCGCCATCGCATCCGCCCCGCACTGCAGGATGATGAACTCGGGCCGGTTCTCGGCGAGATAGTTCTCCACCTGGCTCCACGCCGCCCGGAACACGCCGTCATCCGCGCTCGGCGGCATGGGGATGTTGAGCTTGGTGCCCTCGGCGGCGCCCTTGCCGGTCTCCCAGCGGTGGCCGGTGCCCGGGTAGAGGAAGCGCCCGTCCTCGTGGATGTCGGCGAACAGCAGGTCCGGGTCGTCCTCGAAGCCGTAGAAGACGCCGTCGCCGTGGTGGGCGTCGATGTCGACGTAGGCGATGCGCTTCAGGCCGTACTCGCGGCGCAGGTATTCCACGGCGATGCCGCAGTCGTTGAACACGCAGAAGCCGCCGGCGCTGTCCCGGCGGGCGTGGTGCAGGCCGGCGATGGGCACGAAACTGCTCCGGCACTCGCCGGCCATGATGGCGTCCACCGCGTGGCGGACGGTGCCGACGACGGTGGCCGCCGCGTCGTAGACACCGGGGAAGGCCGGGGTGTCGCCGGCGTCCAGCCAGCCGTTGCCGGTGGCCGAGGCGCTTGCCACCCGCTCGATGTAGGCGTCGGTGTGGAACAGGGCCAGCAGATCCCGGTCGCCGTCGCTGGGGTCGGCGTAGCTCACCTCCACGTCCATGCCCGCCTCCATGAGGCCGTCGTGGAAGACGTCGTGGCGGTCCGGGCCGAACGGATGGTCGTCACCGAATCCGTAGCGGGCCAGGGCCCGGCCCTTGTAGACACGCACCCGCTCGGTCATGACCCTCCCCCGCGCTGGCCAGCACCTGTGCCATCACCGATAATGGGCACCAGGTTCAAAAGATACTCGGACATGGCTCAATACATTTACACAATGAACCGGGTGGCGAAAGTGGTGCCGCCCAAGCGCTACATCCTGCACGACATCTCGCTGTCGTTCTTCCCCGGCGCCAAGATCGGCGTGCTGGGGCTGAACGGCGCCGGCAAGTCCACCCTGCTGCGCATCATGGCAGGCCTCGACACGGAATTCGAGGGGGAAGCCCGGCCCCAGCCCGGCATCAACATCGGCTATCTGCCCCAGGAGCCGGAGCTGGACCCCGACAAGGACGTGCGCGGCAACGTCGAGGAAGGCGTGGCACAGACCAAGGCGCTGATCGAGCGGTTCAACGAGATCAGCATGAAGTTCGCCGAGCCGATGGAAGACGACGAGATGAACGCACTGCTGGAGGAGCAGGGCAAGCTGCAGGACGCCATCGACGCGGCCAACGCCTGGGAGCTGGAGCGCCAGCTCGAGGTGGCGGCCGACGCGCTGCGCCTGCCCGAGTGGGACGCCGACGTGACCCGCCTCTCCGGCGGCGAGCGCCGCAGGGTGGCGCTGTGCCGGCTGCTGCTGTCCAAGCCCGACATGCTGCTGCTGGACGAGCCCACCAACCACCTGGACGCCGAATCCGTGGCCTGGCTCGAGCACTTCCTGGAGGAGTATCCCGGTACCGTCATCGCGGTGACCCACGACCGCTACTTCCTCGACAACGTGGCCGGCTGGATCCTGGAGCTGGACCGGGGCCACGGCATTCCCTGGCAGGGCAACTACTCCTCGTGGCTGGAGCAGAAGGAAATGCGCCTCGCCCGGGAACAAAAGACCGAGCAGGCCCGCCGCAAGGCCATGCAGGCCGAGCTCGAGTGGGTGCGGCAGAACCCGAAGGGACGCCAGGCGAAGGCCAAGGCGCGGCTGCGCCGCTTCGAGGAGCTGTCCTCCCGGGACTACCAGAGCCGCAACGAGACCAACGAAATCTACATCCCGCCCGGCCCGCGGCTCGGCGACGTGGTGCTGGAGCTCGACGGGGTGACCAAGGGCTACGGCGAGAAGTTGCTGATGGAGGACCTCTCCTTCAGCCTGCCGCCGGGCGGCATCGTGGGCGTGATCGGCCCCAACGGCGCCGGCAAGACCACGCTGTTCCGCATGATCACCGGCGCCGAGCAGCCGGACGGCGGCAGCATCCGCCTGGGCGACACCGTGCAGCTCGCCTACGTGGACCAGTCGCGCCAGAGCCTGGACGACGACGCGACGGTGTGGGAGGAGATCTCCGAGGGCCAGGACATCCTCAAGGTGGGCAGCTACGAGACGCCCTCCCGGGCCTACGTGGGCCGGTTCAACTTCCGCGGCTCCGACCAGCAGAAGAAGATCGGGCTGCTCTCCGGCGGGGAGCGCAACCGGGTGCACCTGGCCAAGGTGCTTCGCGACGGCGGCAACCTGCTGCTGCTCGACGAGCCCACCAACGACCTCGACGTGGAGACGCTGCGCGCGCTGGAGCAGGCGCTGCTGGAGTTTCCGGGCTCGGCCATCGTGATCTCCCACGACCGCTGGTTCCTCGACCGCATCGCCACCCATATCCTCGCCTACGAGGGCGAGAGCCAGGTGACCTGGTTCGCCGGCAACTACCAGGAATACGAAGAAGACCGCAGGCGGCGCTTCGGCGACCGCGCGGAACGGCCGCAACGCATACGCTACCGGAGGCTGAGCGCCTGAGGGGGACGGGATGAGCATCTACCTGGACCGGGACGAGGGACTGCACACGGAAGACGCGGGCGCCTTCGCCCTGGAGTGCCCGTACTGCGACGTCTACGCACACATGACGCCCCAGTCGGTGCCCGACGCGGACCTGCTGCTGCGCACGCGCCCGACCCGGGTGGGGCTGGTGTTCCAGTGCAACTCCTGCGCGGCGCCGGTGTTCCTGCGCTTCTCGGTGCGCGAGTACGCAGGCCACCGGGTGGAGCTGTACCGCAATTTCTCGGAGCTGGAACGGCCGAAGGAGAAGTTCCCCTTCAACTACCTGCCGGAGGAGACCCAGGTGCTGTTCCGCGAAGCGCTCGGCTGCTACTCGAACGGTCACCTGAACGCCTTCGCCTCCATGTGCCGGCGCACGGCGGAGAGCGCCTTCGCCGCCGCGGGCGACAGCGGCAAGCTCACGGCCTTCGACATCGTGATGTCGGCGAAGAAGCTGGCCGGCGTGGACGACCAGCTGTTCCAGCCCGCCCGGCGCACCCTGTTCGACGGCTCGCCGGAGAACGCGCCCCTGCCCGAGCTCGGCCGCGCCGAGGCGGGCGTGCTGCTCGAACTCGCCAAGGACATGCTCTACCAGCTGTTCGTGCGCCGCTCGAAGCTCACCCGGGCGCTGAAGGTGCGCCAGCTGTTCGTGCGCGAGACGCCCGACGAGCGCGAGATCGGCTGAGATTATCCGGGTTGGCCGGAACCGGCTGCGCCGGCCCCGTCAGCCGACGGCCGCCCGGGCGTTGCGGAACAGCCGCAGCCAGCCGCCGTCCTCGCCCCAGTCGGCGGGGTGCCAGGAGTTCTGCACCGTGCGCGCCACCCGCTCCGGATGAGGCATCACGATGGTGGCCCGGCCATCACCGGTGGTCAGCGCGCAGATGCCGCCCGGTGAGCCGTTCGGGTTGGCCGGATACAGTTCGGTGGGCTCGCCCCGGTTGTCCACGTAGCGCGCCGCCACCAGGCGCGCCTGCTCGCAGGCGCGCCGGTCGGCCCCGGCATCGAAGGCGGCGCGACCCTCGCCGTGGGAGGTGGCGATGGGCAGCCGCGAGCCGGCCATGCCGGCGAGGAACAGCGACGGCGAGGCCTCCACCCGCACCAGCGACAGCCGCGCCTCGAACTGCTCGGAACGATTGCGCAGGAACCGCGGCCAGTGTCCGGCACCCGGAATCAAACTTTTCAAACTTGCGAGCATCTGGCAGCCGTTGCAGACGCCCAGCGTGAAGGTGTCGCCGCGCTCGAAGAAGGCGGCGAAGCGCTCGCGCATGGCCTCGTCGTAGAGGATGGACTTGGCCCAGCCGCCGCCGGCACCGAGCACGTCGCCGTAGGAGAACCCGCCGCAGGCCGCCAGCCCGACGTAGTCCGCCAGGGTGTCGCGGCCGGCCGCCAGGTCGCTCATGTGCACGTCCACGGCGTCGAAACCGGCCGCCAGGAACGCCGCCGCCATTTCGTGCTGGCTGTTCACCCCCTGCTCGCGCAGCACCGCCACCTTCGGCGCCACGCCGGTGGCGATATAGGGTGCCGCCACATCCTCGGCCGCATCGTAGGTGAGCGCCGCGTTCAGGCCCGGGTCGTCGTCGTCCGCGATGCGGCCGTGCTGCTCGGCGGCGGTCTCCGGGTTGTCCCGGAGCGCCTGTAACCGGTAGCTGGTCTCCGCCCAGGCCTGCTGCAGCGCCGCCCGTTCGAAGGTGACCGGCTCGCCGCCGGCATGAATCGCCAGCCGCTGGTCGTCGCGCAGGCGCCCGACCCGGTGCACGGCGCCGGCCAGGCCCGCCTGCGCCAGGACGGACTCCACGCGGGCGAGACCGCTCCCGCGCACCTGCACCAGCGCGCCCGGCTCTTCACTGAACAGCGCACCGAGGGTCCCGTTGTCCCCCGCCGGGGGCGTGAGATCGATGCCGATGCGCCCGGCGAACAGCATCTCCGCGGCACAGGCGAACAGTCCGCCGTCGGAGCGGTCGTGATAGGCCAGCAGCAACCCTTCCCGGTTCAGCTGCTGGACGGCGGCGAAAAAGCCGCGCAGCCGCGCCGGGTCGTCCAGGTCCGGCGCCTCGCCGCCCTGGCGGTCGTAGACCTGGGCCAGGCAGGAGCCGCCCAGCCGGTCGGCGCCGGCGGAGAGGTCGATCAGCAGCAGGTACGAGGGTTCGTCCGTTCGCCCGAGTTCGGGGGTCAGCGTCCGCCGCACGTCGTCCACCGGTGCGAAGGCGGAGACGATCAGCGATACCGGCGCCACCACCTGGCGGTCGCGGCCGTCCTCCTGCCAGGCCGTCCTCATCGACAGCGAGTCCTTGCCCACCGGGATGGCGATGCCGAGCGCCGGACAGAGTTCCAGGCCGACGGCGCGCACCGTGTCGTAGAGCTTTGCGTCCTCGCCCGGGTGGCCGGCCGCGGCCATCCAGTTGGCCGAGAGTCGGATGCGGCCGATGTCGCCGATGGAGGCCGCCGCAATGTTGGTGACCGCCTCCGCCACCGCCATGCGGCCGGAAGCCGGCCCGTCCAGCAGGGCCAGCGGCGTGCGCTCGCCCATGGCCATGGCCTCGCCGGTGTAGCCGCGGAAACCCGTGCAGGTGACCGCCACGTCGCTCACCGGCACCTGCCAGGGTCCCACCAGCTGGTCCCGGGCGGTGAGTCCGCCCACGGTGCGGTCGCCGATATGGATCAGGAACGACTTGTCGGCGACGGTGGGGTGGGCCAGCACCCGGGCGCAGGCCTCGGCCAGGTCGATGTCGCCGGTCTCCAGCGCCCGGGCGGGCGGCGCCAGCCGCTCGGCCTCGCGGGAGAGCCGCGGCGTGCGGCCGAGCAGCAAGTCCATGGGCAGCTCCACCGCCGGCTCGCCGAGCCAGCGGTCGGTGACGGTCAGCCGGCCGTCGTCGGTGATCTCGCCGAGCACCGCATAGGGGCAGCGCTCCCGGCGGCACAGCTCGCCGAACTCGTCCAGCCGCTCCGCCGCGATCACCAGCACGTAGCGCTCCTGCGCCTCGTTGCACCAGATGGCCATCGGGCTCATGCCGGGCTCGTCGTTGGGCACCTCGCGCAGCTCGAAGCGCCCGCCCCGCTTGCTGTGATCCACCGCCTCCGGCACCGCATTGGACAAGCCGCCCGCGCCCACGTCGTGGATCAGCACGACGGGGTTGTCGTCGCCCCGACCCCAGCAGCCGTCGATGACCTCCTGGGCCCGGCGCTGCATCTCCGGATTGCCCCGCTGCACCGAGGCGAAATCCAGCTCCTCGGTGCTGGCGCCGCTGGCCAGGCTCGAGGCCGCGCCGCCGCCGAGGCCGATCAGCATGGCCGGGCCGCCCAGCACCACGAGCCGGGTGCCGGCCGGCACCTCACCCTTCACGGCGTGGCCCTCGCGCACGTTGCCGAGGCCGCCGGCGATCATGACGGGCTTGTGATAGCCGCGGCTCTCGCCGGCCGGCAGCCAGTCCGGCCGGGCCTCCCAGGAACGGAAATACCCGGCCAGGTTGGGCCGGCCGAACTCGTTGTTGAAAGACGCCGCGCCGATGGGGCCTTCCAGCATGATATCCAGCGCCGATGCAATGCGGTCCGGCCTGCCGCTGTCGCGCTCCCAGGGCCGGGGCGCATCCGGGATGTGCAGGTGGGAGACGGTGAAACCGGTCAGGCCGGCCTTGGGCCTGCCGCCCAGGCCGGTGGCACCCTCGTCCCGGATCTCGCCGCCCGAGCCGGTGGCCGCGCCGGCGAACGGCGAGATGGCGGTGGGGTGGTTGTGAGTCTCCACCTTCATCAGGATGTGCACCGGCTCGTCGACGTAGCGGTAGTGCCGGTTCGCCGGCTCCGGGATGAGGCGCGGCGCCCGCCAGCCCTCGATGACGGCGGCGTTGTCGCTGTAGGCGGAGAGAACACCGTCGGGGTTCGCCGCCGTGGACTCGCGGATCATCGCGAACAGGCTCAGCGGCTGGGGCTCGCCGTCCAGCGTCCACGCGGCGTTGAAGATCTTGTGCCGGCAGTGCTCGGAATTCGCCTGGGCGAACATCATCAGCTCGGTATCCGTGGGGTCGCGGCCCAGACGACCGTAGGCCTCGGCGAGGTAGCCGATCTCCTCCTGCGCCAGGGCCAGGCCGAGCTCGCCGTTGGCCCGCTCGAGCGCCGCGCGTCCCTCGCTCATGAGGGGAATGGTCTGCTGGGGTGCCGGTTCGCGGTGGGCGAACATGGCGGGGAGGTCGGCGGCGCCCCGGAACACGCTCTCGGTCATGCGGTCGTGCAGGCGCGCGGCGGCGGACCGCAGGGTGCCCTCGTCGGCGCGCACCCCCGCCAGGCGCCAGGCGGTGCCCCGCTCCACCCGGCGCACGGCGTCCAGCCCGCAGGCGTGGACGATGTCGGTGGCCTTGCTGGACCAGGGCGAGATGGTGCCGATACGCGGGGTGGTCACCAGGACGGGTGCTGCGTCGTCCGGCGGCGAGTCATCGACGCAGCGGGCGCCGAGCAGCGCGTCCAGCACGCCGTGCTCCGCCGCATCGAGTTCCCGGTCGGCCTCGACGAAGTAGCGGTACTGCGCCTCCAGCCGGTCCAGCCCGGGCAGCCGCGGGCGCAGCGCATCGCGCAGGCGCGCAAGCCGGAACCCGGAGAGCGCGTCTCCGCCGGCCAGCACGAAGCGGCGGTACTCGCGACCGGTGTCGGGACGGGGGTCTTGATGCAGACTGGCCACGCGGCCCGGGTCAGGACTTGTCGCCCGGCGGCGGATAGATCGGCACGGGGAACTGGGTGACGTTGCCGCCCTCGGCCTTGCTGATCTTGCTCGTGCCCTGCTTCTCCACCTCGTCCACCCGCAGTACCGAGTGCAGCGGCAGATAAGTGCGGCTGACGCCCTCGAACTCGGCCTTCACCTTCTCCTCCGAGGGATCGACGACCACGGTGCTGCGCTCGCCGAACAGCAGATCCTCGACGGTGAGGAATCCGAACAGGTCGCCGTGGCTCACGCCGCCGGCGTAGACCTCGTAGACCTTGCCCTGACTGGCGAAAGAGATCCTGTAGATGCGTTTCGTCGACATGCTTGCGGGGAGGCTCCGTTCTCTGCGGCCGAGTGTAACCGAATTGCCGTGCCGCCTGCCGGCGCCGCCCCCGTGAAATCGGCCGTCGGGGAAGGTTTTCGGGGGCTTCCGACCGGCCCGGTGGCGTAAATGTGAACCGGGACACGGCCGGCCCGGCGTGCCGTCCCCAGAATAGGCCAGTGTCCGCCCGTGTACACGGAGGTCGCGGCGGACGGAGAGCGACCACCGACAGAGAGGCCGACGATGGCACTGACACTCGAAGTAACCAGCCAGGCACAGCGGCAAAGGCTGGGGGACAACGTGGTCCGGCAGTTCGGCCGCGAGGGCGGCACGATCGGGCGCGCCGGCGACAACGACTGGCGCCTGCCGGATACCGAGCGCTATATCTCCAGCCACCACGCCACCATCGACTTCCAGGCCGGCAGTTACTACCTGATCGATACCAGCATGAACGGGGTCTACGTGAACGGCTCCGAAGTGCCCGTGGGCCGGGCCAGGCCCCAGCGCCTGTTCGACGGCGACGTCCTGCGCATGGGCGAATACGTCATCAGCGTCACCATCGACGAGGGCTTCGATCTGCTCGCCGAGGAGGAAGACCACACGAGTTCCATCGCCCGGGAAGACCTGGTGCAGCTGGACGACGGCTCGGACGAATTCTCGCTGGTGGACGCCGAGGAGATCACCGGCGCCCAGGAACTGCGCTCCCGGCTGTTCGGCGACACCGTCACCGACGCCTATGTGAAGCGGCAGAAGGCGGCGGACAAGAAGGCAGCGAAGCGAGGCGCCAAGGTGACTCCGATGCGCCCGGCCGTGGCCGGGAATCCGTCTCCGCCGGCGCCGCAGGCCCCGGCCGCGGAGAGCACGCCGCTGCCGAAGGATGCCGTGGAGGCGTTCCTGCGGGGCCTCGGGATGGGCGCCGGCGATCTCGGCGATGCCGACAGCCGGCGCATCCTGCACAACGCCGGCCTCGCCCTCAGGGAATTCGTGCTGGGCGCCATGGAATTGCTGCAGAACCGGGCCGCGGTGAAGAATACCTTCCGCCTGGAGCAGACCACCATCCAGCCCCGCTCCAACAATCCGCTGAAGTTCTCGGCCAGCGCGGACGACGCCGTGCGCACGCTGCTCACCGGCAGCCGCAACGAATACGGCCCGGCCGTGGACAGCGTCCGCGAGGCGGTACGCGACCTCAAGCACCATGAGATCGCCGTGATCTGCGCCATGCGCGAGGCACTGGACGACTTCGCCGGGCGTTTCGATCCGGACGAGCTGGAGCAGAAGTTCGACGGCACGCTGAAGCGCAATTCACTGTTCAGCGGCAGCACCAGGGCGAAGTACTGGGATCTCTACTCGGACCTCTACGAGGTGTTGACCCGGCATGCGGAGGGCAAGCTGCCCGGCCAGTTCGGCGAGGATTTCGCCCGGGCGTACGCCGAGCACCTGGAGCGCCTGGAGCGCGACGCCGAGCGCCGCGGCGACGGCGGCCATGCCCGCCAGGCCGGCCGCTAAGGCGATCTTTCAGCCAGTCTTTCAGCCAACCGTTCAGCCACTCGTTCGACCAATCGCCAGACCAATCGCTCGACCGTCCGACGGACCGGCCGGGACCGCTCAGCGGTTGCGCCGGTTCTCGATCAGGTCGTCCACCACGGCCGGGTCGGCCAGGGTGGAGGTGTCCCCCAGGTTGCCGTAATCGTTCTCGGCCACCTTGCGCAGGATGCGCCGCATGATCTTGCCCGAGCGGGTCTTCGGCAGGCCCGGCGCGAACTGGATGAGATCCGGCGAGGCGATCGGGC
>Ga0102929_1000540_pt1 | contig 22134 bp, 22 predicted proteins | sample SalPonR1_B_D2_MG_FD_78510 | JGI IMG/M metagenome (GOLD analysis project Ga0102929, IMG submission 78510) | Salt pond soil microbial communities from South San Francisco under conditions of wetland restoration - Salt Pond MetaG R1_B_D2_MG | ecosystem: Environmental > Aquatic > Marine > Intertidal... | reverse complement strand
GCCATCACCGCCAGCCCGCTGAGCTTCCAGCCCAACGGCGGCAGCCGACTGACCACCGGCTTCGACCCGGCCACCGCCGGCATGACCACGGTCGCCATCACCCACCCGGACGGGTTCGCCATCGCGTCCAACAGCCGCACAGAGCTGACCGCGACGGTCACCGAGTAGCCGCGACGGCTGGGTGGTCGGTGCCTCGTTCCGGGCACAAAGGGCATCTGCGCGGTGCGTATTGTCCGGAGCGAGCGAGGCCAATACTGCAACGCGACTTGCGATTGTCAGCGGTATGTCACAAAATCCGGTTACCGTTTTCCGTTCCGGTCACAAAAAAACCAGCACCCCACCAAGGAAACCCCATGTCGATTCGATTCCCCATGGCCCGCGCGGCAGGCCGCGCCCTGCTTGCACTCATCGTTTTCGCCTCGGTCGGCTTGTCGCCGGTAAAGGCCGGCGTTGCCATCACCCCGGTGATCAACGAGTTCGTCGTCGATCACAGTGGCACCGACAGCGAGACCTATGTCGAGATCTTCGGCGCGCCCAATACCGATTACTCGGCCTTTTCGGTGATCGAAATCGAGGGCGACGGGACCAGCGCCGGCGTCATCGACGAAGCGGTTGCCCTGGGAACGACCGACGCCACCGGCCATTACGCCACCCCGCTGGGCGCATTCGACGCCGAGAACGGCACGATCACGCTGCTGCTGATCGAAGGCTTTTCCGGCTCGGCCGGCACCGACCTGGACACCGACAACGACGGCAGCTTCGACGTCGCCCTGCCGTGGACGTCGGTGATCGACGGGGTTGCGACCAGCGACGGCGGCGCCTCTGATTTTGTCTACTCGACGGTCGACCTTGCGCCGAACTTCGACGGCAATTCGTTCCAGCCCGGCGGCGCGTCGCGGCTGCCCGACGGCACCGATACCGATACTGTCTCCGACTGGACGCGCAACGATTTCGACGGCGCGGGGCTGCCGTCGCTGGACCCGGGCACGCCGGAAATTGGTGAAGCCATCAACACCCCCGGGGCACCCAACCTTGCCGTAGGCAGCGTCGTCGCACCGGTCATCAACGAATTCGTCACCAACCACACCGGCAGCGATGCCAATGAATTCATCGAGATTCTCGGCACACCATCGACCGACTATTCGGCCTATACCATCCTGGAGGTCGAGGGCGACAGCACTGCATCGGGTACGGTCGACGGCGTGTTTCCGATCGCCACCACCAACGCGACCGGGCACTGGTTTACGGGCTTTTTGAACAACCAGCTCGAGAATGGCTCGATCTCGTTCCTGCTGGTCGAGGGCTGGTCGGGCAGCGTAGGCGACGATCTCGACACCAATGACGACGGCGTGCTGGATTCCACGCCATGGACCGATCTGGTCGACAGCGTGTCGGTCAGCGACGGCGGGGCGTCCGATCAGAGCTATTCGATGGTCGTACTGGCGCCCAATTTCGACGGCAGCCCGTTCACGGTCGGCGGCGCCTCGCGGCTGCCCGACGGCACCGATACCGATGCCGTTGCCGACTGGACGCGCAACGATTTCAGTGGCGCCGGTATCCCGGCGCTTGACCCGGGCACGCCCGAGCCCGGCGAGGCTCTCAACACCCCTGGCGCGGAAAACCAGGCCGTGCCCGCCCCCGCGCCCGACCTGGTCATCAACGAAGTCGATTATGACCAGCCGGGCACCGACGCGGCCGAGTTCGTCGAGATCTTCAACCCCGGCGCCGACGCGGTCGGCCTGAACGGGCTGGCGCTCGAACTGGTCAACGGCAGCAATGACAGCACCTACAACACCATCAACCTGCCCGACGTCAGCCTGGCGGCCGGCGAATTCTTCGTGGTCTGCGGCGATGCGGCCAACACGCCCAATTGCGACCTCGACACGACCCCCGATACCAACCTGATCCAGAACGGTTCGCCCGACGCGGTCGCGCTGGTCCAGGGCGCGACGATCATCGACGTGATCAGCTACGAGGGCAGCATGGCCGCCCCGTTCGTCGAGGGTACCGGTACTGCGGTCGGCGACGACAACAGCACCGACTTCATCGGCCTGTCTCGCCAGCCCGACGGCGCCGATACCGACGACAACAACGCCGACTTCTCGCTGCGCTGCATCACGCCGGGCGAGACGAACTCAACCGACAGCGCGAGCTGTCCCGATCCGAACGCCGGCCCGGTCGGGCCGCCGGTCACCGTCGAGATCTTCGAAATACAGGGCAACGGCTTCACCTCGCCGCTGGAAGGTCAGCTCGTCACAACCCTGGACAACATTGTCACCGCGGTCGGCCCCGACAAGTTCGTCATCCAGACGCCGGACGCGCGTGCCGATGCCGACGCCGACACGTCCAACGGCATCGTCGTATTTACCGGTACTGCGCCGACGGTAGAACCAGGCGACCAGGTCGACGTGTCCGGGACCGCGGTCGAGTTCTTCGATCTCACGCAGATCACCAGCGTGACTGATCTGACGATCGATTCTTCTGCAAATTCGCTGCCGACCAGCGTCGTACTGGACGGCCTCCTGCCGTCGCCGATCGCGCCCCAGGATCCGCTGGAATTCGAGCGGATGGAAGGCATGCGCGTGTCCATTCCGAGCGGCGTGGTCTGCAGCGGCAACCAGGGCTTCGGCAGCGATCCGATCGCCGAGGTGTACGTCACTACCGCGCCCGATCGCTGTTTCCGCGAACCGGGCATCGAGTTCCCCGGCCTGCCCGGCCTGCCGGTCTGGGACGGCAACCCGGAAGTATTCGAACTTGACGAGGATGCGCTGAACCTGCCGGCCACGCTGATTCCCGGCGGCTCGACGTTCGATGCCGACGGCGTGATCGCCTATGAATTCGGCGATTACGAGATCTGGGCGACGGGCATTTTCGTGACGCCGGCCGCCCTGCCCGACCCCGTGCGCGCCCGCGTGCCCGGCGAGTTCACGATCGGCTCGCTGAACCTGTTCCGGCTGTTCGACGACGTCGACGATCCGGCGGTCAGCGGCCGCGACGACCAGGTGGTATCAACAGCCGAATACGATCGCCGGCGCGTCAAGATCGCCCGCCACGTCGTCGAGGTGCTGGATTCGCCCGACGTGCTCGGCGTGCAGGAAGCCGAAAGCCTGTCCGTGCTGCAGGACCTGGCGGCCGAGATTGCGCTGCTGGATCCGGGCGTGGGCTACACCGCGCACCTGGCCGAAGGCAACGACGTCGGCACCATCGACGTCGGTTTCCTGACCCGGGCGAACATCAGCGTCGACGCCGTCACCCAGCTGGGCGCGGCCGAGACCCTGACCTTCGACGGCTCGCTGCTGCACGACCGTCCGCCGCTGCTGCTCGAAGGCGCCTACACCGGCAACGGCGCGCCGTTTGAGTTCGCCGTGATGGTCAACCACCTGCGATCGCTCAACGGTATAGACGATGCCTCGTCGGGGCCGCGGGTGCGGCAGAAGCGGCTGGAGCAGGCGCAGTCGATTGCGCAGAAGGTGCAGGATTTCCAGACCGCGAATCCGGCCGTGCCGCTGACCGTGCTGGGCGATCTCAACGCATTCGAGTTCACCGACGGCTACGTCGACGTGGTCGGCCAGATCATCGGCAACCTCGACCCGCTGGGCGCGCTGCTTTCCGGGCCCGACCTGGTGGATCCGAACCTCGAAAACCAGGTGCTGAGCCTGCCGGCCGACCAGCGCTATTCGTTCAACTTCCAGGGCAATGCGCAGACGCTGGACCATGCGCTGACGTCGGCCGCGGCTGCAGCCTTCGTTCGCGGTTTCGAATTCGGCCGCGGTAACGCCGATGCCGCCGAGGAACTGATCGAGGACGACAGCACCGCGCTCAGGGCCTCCGACCACGACGGCTTCGCACTGTTCGTGATGAGCGACGCCGATGGAGACGGCGTACCCGACGATGTCGACAACTGCCCGGCCACCGCCAATGCCGACCAGGCCGACGCCGACGGCGACGGCATCGGCGATGCGTGCGACAGCTGCAATGCGGATCTTGGCCCGGTATTTACCGTGACCAGCCAGACCCAGACCGAAATCATCGGCGAGGTGTTCGACTGCGCCGGCATCCAGTCCCTGGCCCTGGGACCGAACGCCAGCAACGTCAGCCTGGTGGTCACTTCCGGTCAGCCGGGAGATCCGCTCTGGACATTCGTGATCACGCTCGTCAATCCGAGCCAGAGCGGCAGCGTGAATCTGCTGGCCGAGGGCGCGAGCATGACTGCCGCCAAACTCAACCTGGCGTTGGCCGCAGCGCTGCCCATCCCGGTGCTGGACCCGCGCGGCTTGCTGCTGCTGGCGCTCGCCCTGGTGCTGGCCGGCGCAATGGTGATTCGACAGCGCTGAGGCCTTTGTCAAGTCCAGGGGAGCGCGGGCCGACCCGGTTATTCGGACAGCTTCTCGCGAATGACCTTGAAGAGTTCGCGGTAAGCGCGGCCGTGACGCTCGGAAGGCGCGGTTGCGGCGTCATGCTTGCGAGCGGCCCTCACAAGGCTTCTGAAATGCTGGGCGTCGGTATCGGGGTACTCGGTCATCCAGCGGGTGACGGCCTCGTCGTCGGCCACCAGTTCGTCGCGCCAGCGCTCCACAACGTGCAACGCCCGTGCCTCCGCGCGGTTTCCGGTGCGAAATTCCTCGATCACTTTTTCGAACGGCTCGGTGTCGAGGTTGCGCAAGAGACGCCCGAGGAACTTGCGCTGGCGCTTTTTCGCACCGTGGGCGCGGATGGACTGGTAATCGCGGATCGCCTGGCGCAGGTCGTCGGGCATTTCGAGCGCGGCCAGGCGCCCAGCCGGCAGTTCGGAAAGCGCCGCGCCCAGATCCTGCAAGGCGTGGTCTTCGGCCTTCAGCGAGGTCTTCGAGGGACCGGTATCGACCGCGTCGTCATCTCGCTCGCCGGCGTATCCGCCGCGTCCGCGGCGCATCAGGGATTTTCGGGCCATGGGCTTGCTTCGGAAATCTGAACGAGTGTGCAGTATAAGCCGCGCGGCGCATTTGCCGCCGCATCCGGGGAACTCGGCAGCGTTGGAATTGATCTGAATCAGAACAAACATGAAACCAGGATGCACCATTGCCCTCAAGTCTCAGTTCCGATCCGCGAAACGCCATGGTCGAAGCCATGCCCGAGAGCTTCAACTACCGCATCGACCGCGACAATGTTCTCGTTTCGGTGAGCGAGAACTGGAACAGCTTCGCCGCTGACAACGCGGGCGCTTCGATGTCGGCAGCTGACGTCGTCGGCCGCGCGCTCGACCAGTTCATCGCCGACGAGGAGACCCGTGCGCTCTATGCGCTGGTGCTCGACAGCGTGCGCGGTTCCAATCGAGCAATCGCGTTCCGGTTCCGCTGCGATTCGCCGACCGAGCGGCGGTTCTGCGAACTCAGAATCTCGGCCGGAGGCGACGGCTCGGTCGACTTCGAAAGCCGGATACTTCTAACCGAGTCGCGTCATCCGGTGCCACTGCTGGAGGCCGACGAGCAGCGCGATCCGGATGAATTCCTGAAAGCTTGCAGCGTGTGCAAGCGGATTGCGGCAGACCAGTCGGAATGGATCGAAATCGAGGCGGCCATGGAGCGCCTGCAGCTGGATCAGCGCCAACGAATCCCGCGCATTACCCACGGCCTTTGCGCCGACTGCCACGCCGGAATCATCGCGACGCTTTGACCGCAAAATCCCGACGACCCGCGGCTGCCGCGTGGTCCGGGAATGTCGCTCGGCCGTCGGCCGTAGCGATGCTCGTTGCAATGATCGTTTCGATCAGCCCGGCCACCAGCCGGTGCAGGCGACGCACGTAGCGACCCCCTTCCGAAGGCGGCACCGAGCGCGAGGTGATGACCACGGTCAACGCCGCCGACGGCACCACGTAGAGCATCTGCCCGCCGTAACCGCGGCCGTAGTAGGCCCTGGCACCGGCAATTTCGGTAATGAACCAACCATAGCCGTAGAGATCGCCGCTCCACGGCGACCGTGCGCGCGGCGTCCAGGACTGCTCTATCCATTCCTTCGACACCACGCGCCGGCCGTCGATCTCGCCGTCCAGACGATACAACTCGCCGATGCGCGCCACCGCACGCGGGCTCAGGTGCATCTCGTTGCCGCCGAAATGGATGCCCTGCGGATCGCGCATCCAGTCCTGGATCCGGATGTTCAGCGGCTCGCCCAGCCAGTCACGGGCCAGTTCCAGCAGGGTCTCGCCGCTGGCCGCGACCAGCGCGGCGGCGGCCAGGTGCGTGCTTCCGGTCGAATAGATCATGCGCCCGCCGGGTTGATCGACCATCGGGCGCGTGAGCACGTGCGCCACCCAGTTCGGGCTCTGCACCCAGCGGCCGTAGTTGCGCCCCGAGGTCGACTGCAGGCCGGCACGCAGCGACAGGGCGTGGCCCAGCGTGATGTTCTTTACCCCCTCCGTCGCATCGGCGGGCACCTGCACATCCAGCAGCTCGACCAGCGGCTGGTCGGCCGAATCGATGACGCCTCTGTCGATCGCGATGCCGGCGAGCACCGAGAGAATGGTCTTGGACAGCGATTTCAGGTTGACCGGGGCCGACGAATCCGGTCCGCGGACGTTACGTTCGAAGATCTCTTCGCCGTCGTGCAGTACGAGCATTGTATGCAACGCATCCAGCGACTCGGCTGTTTGCGCCAGGTGCTGCCGGCGCTGGTCGTCGAGTTCGATGGAGTGGGCCGCGGCCGCGCCGACGACCAGCAGGGCGCCGAGCGCCGGTGCAGCCAGCGCGAGACAGGGTGTGCGGTTGGATGCGGATCTCATGCGGGCAGTCTACACAGGCGGCATCAAGGCTCTCGGTGGCAACATCCGCTACAACACGATCACGTAGCCCCTGGCCGGATCGGTGCGTCCTTCGATCATCTCGACGAGCACGTCGCGCGCGGCATCGAGCCCCTTTTGTTCCGACACTTCGACCAGCGCATTGTCGATCACGTATTCGAAGAACGCCTTGCCGGCCTGGCCCGAGCGCTTGTCGAATTCCGCCACGCCCCAGTCCTTGTGTCGCCTGGAAATCCAGTTCGGGGCGAAGAAGAATTCGGGGTTCGGGCCGGGCAGGTCTTTTGCCGGCATTGGCGGCACGTGCGACTGCGCCGAGCCCACGCTGCAGTCATAGACCAGGTTGGCCTGAAGCTGCTCGTGGATCCCGGCCTGCAGCTCCGGATTGCCGGCGATATCGATATACAGGGTGCGCTTGCCGACATCGAGTCGCCGACGTTCATCGTAGGAAAGCACCGAATCGTACAGACCCAGACTCTCGACGAATCTGCGGTTGCCGCTTGAGGTCAGCGCGACCAGCTCGACATCCGAATGCTGCCGGATACAGAACGCGGTGGCATAACCGGTCTTGCTCGATGCGCTGGAAATCAGCACGCGCTCGGCTTCGAAGAAATCGTTTTCGGCCAGGAAGTCAGCCAGGCAGAACGCGGTAACGAACAGCGGGCGGTAGATCGCGTGCAGCGGTTCGGTTTGCGCGTCGTGGAACGGATCGACATCGGTGCGCTGGTACCAGTTGTAGATTTCCGGCAGCTTCGCGCGGTGCGCGAGGTCGTCGCGGAAACTCCGCTCGCCCACCTTGCCGGGCTGCAGCTTGACGTGGGTGGCCGCCGGCCAGTAGCCATAGTAACGCTGCCCGGTCTCCACCCCGTCGGCTTTCGACTCGACCACGTCGGCGTAGCCCCACACCGGCAGTTGGCCCCAGCCTGCGCGATCGACCGGGAAGAAGTCCCAGTAATGCAGCTTCTCGCCAAAAGTGGCGTACGTGACGTTGTTGACCGTCAGTGCAAAGCGGCTGATCCGGAACACGGCCTCCCCCTCCTCCGCATCCGGCGGCGAATCCAGGCTTTCCAGCTCCATCTCGGAGAATTCGCCTCGATTCATCAACAGGCGAACGGGTTTCGCATTATCTGTTGTGGTATCCGACATCGTCCGTTCCTCGGCAATCATGTGTGGCTCCAGTGTACGTATCCGGACGGGGTTGTTGGGTACACTCAGGGCTATGTGCCCGCCCCTGGCTCCAGGCTCCGGTTCCACCGGCCGCGCGATCGTGACGTTTCGCTTCTACGCAGAACTGAACGACTTTCTGGCCCCGGCACTGCGATTCCGGAGCTTCGAACACGAATTCGACGGCACGCCGTCGGTCAAGGACCGCATCGAGTCTCTGGGCGTGCCGCACACCGAGGTCGACCTGGTGCTGGTCGACGGCCGGTCGGTGGGCTTCGACCGCCTGCTTCGAGGCGCCGAGCGGGTTGCGGTGTATCCGGTATTCGAAGCGTTTGATGTAGCAGCAGTCTCCCGTCTGCGGCCGCAGCCGCTGCGCGAGCCGCGCTTTATCGCCGACGTGCACCTGGGGCGGCTGGCCGGCTACCTGCGTGCACTCGGCTTCGATACCCTTTATGCCAACGATTTTTCCGACCAGCACATCATCCGAACCGGCCGGGATGAACACCGCATCATCCTGACGCGCGATACCGGCCTGCTGAAGGACGGCCGCGTCACGCACGGCCGATACGTGCACGCCACCGAGCCACTGAAACAGCTACGCGAGGTGGTCGGCCGCTTCCAGCTCGATGACCTGATCGCGCCCTTCTCGCGTTGCATTCGCTGCAACGACGAACTGCGGCCGATCGATGCCGATTTGCTCGTGAATTCAAGTGCCGGCTCAAGTGATGCTTCGGACGCCGCATCGGAGCAGGTTCCGCCCGGCGTGCTCGAGGAGTTCGATACCTTTACACGCTGCGCCGGATGCGGTCGAATCTACTGGGCCGGCAGCCATTTCGACCGGCTGCGGGAGCGCTTTCGTTCCATAGGCATCGAGATTTGAGTTCGCAAACAGGCCGCGAAGCCGGCGCCGCGACGCGCCTTGGGTATGCTTGCGTCTGCCGTGTGAACCGTGTCCGAATCGTCACCGACCCAGCATGAATTTGCCTGCCGAACTCCTGCCTGCCTGGCTGACCTGGACCGCATGGCCGATGTTCGTGATTTTCGTCGCCTGGAACGCGGCCGGCGCCCCCTGGAAACTGCTGCACCGCAACCTGATGGAACCGGTGTATATCGGCGCGATCGTCGTGCTGGTCGGGCTTTGGTGGATGAAGGCCGAATCGCAGACCGGTCTCGGCCTGCACTTTCTCGGCATCACGTCGGTGGTACTGATCTTCGGCTGGCGCCTCGCGCTGGTCGGCACCGCTACGGCATTGCTGGTTCTGACCTTTTTCGGTCGATACGAATGGATGTCGCTGGGCGTCAACGGCATGATCACCGTGGTGATGCCGGTGCTGCTCGCCAACCGCCTTCACGCGTTCGTCTATCACGCGTTTCCCAAGCATTATTTCGTCTACGTCATCGTCAGCGCGCATTTCGCGTCGATGGCGGTCATGGCCGCCGTGGTGGCAGCCAGCGCATTCTTGCTGTGGCTGGTGGGCGCCTACCCGCTCGACCGCATCGGCAACGATTACCTGGTTTTTCTACCCATCGCGATGCTGCCGGAAGGCTTCTTGAACGGTGCGGTATTGTCGATGCTTACGGCCTGGAAGCCCGAATGGGTACGCAGCTTCGACGACCGCGACTATATCGACGGAAAGTAGAAAAGCGCCTGGATTCGCCGCTCACCGAAAGAAAAGGCCGGCAACCCGGGGGCTGCCGGCCACAGGTGCATCGCGGCGCGCTGCCAGCGATTCCGTTGCAGGATCCGCTGCTACGGCACCGAGCGGCTCAATTGTCGTCGGTTTCTTCCTCGATCTCGTCTGCCGCCTCTTCGACGGCGTCGCCGGCTTCTTCGGCAGCCTCATCGATTTCGTCTTCGGCTTCTGCGGCCGCCTCGTCGATCTCTTCGCCGGCTTCCTCTGCCGGACCCTGATCTTCGCAGCCGGTCAGAACGGCACCGCCGCCAAGCGCAAACAGCAAGGCGAACAGGGCACTCGTGATCCTGGGGCTTCGATTCTTCGCTTCGGCAATGCTCAAGTCGGCTTTTTTCATGATCCGAATTCTCCTCTTTTCCTGTCGGGACTGAATCCGTGCAAGGTCGTTGCAGAATCCAGCACGCGTTCATCGGAACGCGCCGGGTGATGCGCAGGCTTTCAGCGCAAATGAAGCTTATAACTATACGCGAGCGCGGCCGACCGTACATTAACCTATGTTATCGACACCCAACCGGGACGCATTTATGCTTGCAAGTCAATTCGCTTCAAGGAGCAACCATGTTGGGTTGGGCATTGACATTTCTGATTGTCGGCCTGATCGCCGGCGCACTCGGACTGAGCGGCATCGCGGGTGCGGCGACGAACATCGCCTGGATTCTGTTCGTGATCGGCCTGATACTTGCGCTGATATTCTTCATTTCGGGCCGCCGGCCACCGCTGTAGCAGGCGTCACTGCAGGCTGCGGCAGTATCGACCTCCCGGGCCTAGTGCATCCCGTCGTGAATCCTGCAACATTCAGAGTGTGACTGAGTCGACAGTGCAAGGCGCGACCCGCAAGGCCTGGCAAGCCCTTTACAAGGGTCGGAACGCCGCAATGTCGATTCCGACGCACGCCCGAAGAGCGAGCCCGAATGAAAGAACAATCGCGCTCATCTGTGGCGTCAGGGCTCTTGGAAAGGCAATAAGTATTTCCGGCGAACCCTGCCTTGCAGCCAAGCGCTTTCCGACTCGCTGAAAGTTACAGGATTAGCGAGAGGTCCATTCGCTGTCAGATCTTGTCGGAAAAATCCCCGGACCTGTCGGCGAGCGCCTTGACGATGAAATGACCCGGAAGATAGAGCAGCAACGCGGTAGCGACGCAAAGAACGGGGATATAGATTGCCTGCGGCAGCCAGACCTGTTCGATGCCGAACGGGGCAATGGTGTAGTTGAGGTTTCGCATCGGTTCACCGAACATCCAGCTACCCACAATCGCCGCCGTACCGATCATGCATTGAAGCCGGAACCCGCGCGCGTCATAACCCTGCCGGCGACACAGCCAGACGACGAAGACCGGTAGCCAGATGTGATAGGTGGACGTAGCGCGCAATGCAATCGGCAGGTCCGGGTTGAACATGTAGGTGGTGATGCCGAACGGACTGCTCCCGGTGACCAGTGCTCCGGCAAAATCGATCGTCCAGGCAACGCCGACAACCACTACGGTGCCGGCCTGGCTCGAAATCAGCAAGCGGTTCGAGGTCCAGACCGAATAGAGCAGTATGAACTGGGCAAGATTGCACAGCCACCAGAAATTCTGCGGTCCCTGCGTTGTGAGCACCACCGGCACCCAGAACAGCATCCACAGCGTGAAGCCGATTTGCGCGGCCAGTGGAATCGACGCTTGTTTCAGCGACGAGGCATGCGTGCTTGGAACCTGCATCAGGCCATTTCAGATCAGCGCCCGTGCCGCCACGATCACGCCGTTTGCGTCGGCATACACGTAGTCGCCAGGGTTGAAGCAGACGCCGCCGAAACTGATCGGCACATTGAGTTGCCCTTCGCCTCTGCGCACGCTCTTGATTGGAACGCAACCCAGCGCAATCAGGCCGATGTCGAGTTCGGCCAGGGCGTCGACGTCGCGGCAGGCACCGTAGATGATCACGCCGGCCCAGCCGGTGCCGACGGCCTTCTCGGCGATCATGTCGCCGATCAGCGCGTGGCGCAGCGACCCGCCGCCGTCTACCACCAGCACCTTGCCGTCGCCCGGGGAGGCCAGACGTTCCTTGACGCGCGAGTTATCCTCGAAGCATCTTACGGTTTCGATCGGGCCGCCGAAGCTACGGTGGGCGCCGTAGCTTCGCCAGTTGACGCCGTGAACCACGCGAACTTCGTCGGGATGAGCATCGCAGAGGTCGGGCGTTATCCATTTCGCAGTCATCGGCACATTCCGCATTTGTCCATCAGTTCGCTCAAGACTAGCAAGAACTGCGCCACAAGCACCAGCCACTTTTTCAGCATGTTCGTGATGCGGCTCGACAGCTTCATGTCCTTTCGGTGTCGAGTTCATCCCGTCGCGCCAGCGCAATCTCGACGCGCTTGAGCTCGCGGGTCACCGAGTGCCGGTTCATTTCCATGAAGAACCAGAACTTGAACATGCTGACGGCATGAAACGCGACCGCTGCCAGCACGCCCCAGAACACTCTGTCGTCGACGCTGGCGGCGGTGAAGAATTCATAACCGCACCAGACCGTCAGGCCGAAAAACACCAGCGTCAGCACCATGGCAAACGTGGCCCAGCGTGCCAGACCGCCGGTAAACACGCGAAACAGCATGCCGAACAGGCTCTTCTCTTCCACGGTCAGCGCGTCGACCGCGCTGCCCTGGTCCTCGAGTTCCTTGCGAATTCTTTCATCGATGTTCATCATGTTCTCCTTCGAAGTGCTGCCTCAACTGGTTGCGAGCCCGGTGCAGCCTCGATTTGACGGTGCCCGCGGGAATGTTCAGAACCACGACGATCTCGGGGACGGTCAGACCGCTGACGTAGAACAACTGCAGGGTCTCGCGGTCGGCATCCGGAAGCTCGGCGATTGCCGCGCCCAGATCGATTCGGCGATCCCTGTCCTCGTCGCCGGCTGGCGTTTCAACCTCTGCTTCGGCAGATTCCATCGCCCGCCCGCCGCGATCAGAGCGCTTGAGCAGATCGAATACACGCCAGCGGACGGCATGGTAGACCCAGCCGCGGAAGGCCCTCGGATCATCCAGGCTGCGCAACCGGCCGGCGACCTTGATCCAGGCATCCTGTACCGCGTCCTGGGCGAGCGCGGTTTCGCGGCACAGGCTGTAGGCGAAACGGAGCAGGTTGCGGTGATGATGGCGCACCAGTGAATCCAGCGCCATTCGGCTGCCGTTCTGGGCATCCATCACCAACAAGTCATGTTCGGCCTGATTCATCATCGAGATGCTCGTGGTTTGATTGAACGACGACCCGGGCCGCAAAAAGGTTCGCGCACGGGCAATCAGCCGCGAACCGAGCATACCCTGCCCCTTGCCGTGCCAACGGTGATACATTTCCGCCCAGAGCCACAACCACGGAACAACGAGCATGAACCGCAGAGAACTGGTGGAAGCCCTGTTCGAGGAGTTCGACGAAAATGGCGACGGGGCGATCTCCCGACGCGAATTCAAGGAGCTTCTCGCCTGCCTGCTGGGCGATCACGACGTCAAGACCGACAACAAGATCTTCGACGAATTCGACGCCAACCACGACAACAAGATTACGCGCGACGAGTTGATCGACCTGGTCATCGAATTCGCCATCTGATTCGGATCGTGCAGCAAGCGCCCGGGATCCAACCGGGCCAGATGCTCAAGCCCTGCGTTATCGGCGTCTTTTTTGCAGCATGCGTACCGCGGTCCAGGAAACCGAGATCGACGCGGCCGCCCACGCGGCAAACCGCAACAGGCGATGCAGCTCGCGCCCGCCTGCCTGGAGATCCGGGGCGAACAGCAACACCGCAAACGCCGCGCTCAGCAGCGCGAAGGTCGTGACCAGGGACAGGTAATACCATTCCCGCCGCTTGAGCCCTAGAATCGCGAAGCCGGTCAGGTGAGCCAGGAATAGCGCCAGCAGCAGGGCGGGGATCGTTTTTTCCATGGCGAGAGTCTATACCCATCCGGTGCAGTCATTTTCGGCAAGCGGCAAAAAAGACCGGACCGCTTTGTTAGACTCGATAGCATCGCGGCGTCGGTCATGGCCGGCCCCGCAAATTCCACTCGCCCCCCTTGATGGAGGTACCCTGAAATGGCAAAGCACTGGATCCTGGCCGCCGATTCCGCCGAAGCGCGCCTGTTTACCCGCGAAAAGAAGTTCAGCGCACTGGTCGAAAAGCAGGACTGGCTGCACCCCGAATCGCGCCTGAAGGGCAGCGCACTCGAGCACGATCGACAAGGCAAGACGTTTTCGTCCAAGGGTCATGACCAGAGCGACAATCAAAAGCACACCGAGCCGAAAAAGCGCGAGGCGCAGGATTTCGCTCGTGAGCTGGCCGGGCACCTCGACACCGCCCGGGCCAACGGCGAATTCGAGTCGCTGTCGATCGTCGCCGACCCGTCGTTTCTGGGGCTTCTCCGGGAACACCTGGATGACAACACGCGAGAACTCATCGGCGTGGAAGTCGACAAGAACCTGACCCGCCGGTCGGCCGAAACCATCGCCGAGGCGCTCGATCAGCGCTGAGCGGCCTGGTTATGCGTTCCCGGGGATGCCTCATTCTTCGTTGAAGGCGTGGAAGTAGAGCGCCGGGATCAGGATCAGCGTCAGCAGCGTGGACACCACCACGCCGCTGACCAGTGTCACGCCAAGCGGTTTCAGCGCCGGCTCGAACACCAGCGCGCCGCTGCCGAAGACCACGGTACCCGCAGTCAAAAGAATGGGGCGTGTGCGCACCACGCCGGCGCTGACCAGCGCATCGCGCAGTTGCATGCCCTGTTCCTGCCGGAGCCGGGTGAAGTCCACCAGCAGCAACGCGTTGCGCACCACGATGCCGGCCAGCGCGATGACCCCGAGAACGCCTAGCCCGGCGATGTCCAGGCCGGCCATCCAGTGGCCGGGGATGACGCCGATGAACACCAGCGGAATCGGGATCATTATGATCAGCGGCACGCCGTAGGAGCCGAACCAGCCGGCCAGTACGACGTAGATCAGGAGTACCACGACCATCCCGGCGACCGCGAGATCACGATAGACCTGCTGCGTCATCGCCCACTCGCCGCCCCAGTAAAGTGTGGTTTCGCGATCGCTGGCCGGCATGCCGGTCCACTCGATTTTGGGCATGACGTCGAGTCGGGCTTCGAGTTGCCCGATGACGTCGCGCTGGACCGAGATCGGCTGGCTGACGTCACGATTGATACGGGCGGCGACGTATACCGTGGGCAGCTGATCATGGCGGTGACGGTTGGCGCCCCACGGACGCTCTTCGATATTGACAAGGTCCAGCAACGGCACCGATTCGCCGGACTCGCTTTTCACGTAAATCCCGGCCAGATCGCTTGACCAGTTCCGCACGCCGGGCGCCAGCCTGACCATCACTGGCAGAGGATGCCGCTCCTCGGGCAGATCCAGCGCCGCAGCGATGCGCCCGGTCAGGGCAAGCTGAACCGCCGCGGCGACGCGGGCCGGGGCCACGCCGCGCGCCGAGGACCGGACCAGGTCCACCACCAGCCGGATTTCCGGCCCGGCCGGCTTGGGAAAACGCTCGATGGCGCCGATTGCCGGGTGTTGCTCGAACAGCTGCGCAATCGCGTCGGCCAGGCGATCGCGCTGCTGGATATCCTCGCCCACGATCTCGGCCTGGATATCGTTGTCGCTGGACGGGCCGGACGGAATGCTGCGGACCCAGGCGCGCGCGCCGAAGGGTTCGAGCAACCCGGGCAATCTATCGAACGCAAGGTCCCGACTGATCTCGAAGCTCATTCGCTCGCGCCGCTCCACCGCCGGAAACTGGACGTACAGGCTGGCGCGATGAGACTCGGCGCCGGGAATGTCGGGCGGCCCCGGGGGCGGGACGATCAACGGACCGCGAGTGCCGGCAAAAAGGGTATAGGCCGCGACTTCGGGGTAACCGCGCAGTTCACGCCCGACCGCGGCGGCAGCCTCCAGCGTCTCTTCCAGCGGACTGCCCGGCGGCAGTTCGAGTTCCACCACGAACACGTCGCGATCCAGTGTCGGGACCAGCGTGAGCTGCACTGCGCGCAGCGCCACCATCAGAATGCTGGCCAAAAACAGCGCGACCAGCACCAGGTACAGCAGCCAGCGCAGAAGACCGGAGTCGAAGAACGGCCGCAGCATGCTGCGATAGGCGTCGGCAAGTCGGCCACGCGGCACTTCGTTTTCGTCCGCCGGCCCGTCGGGCGACCCCTGACCGGTCCCGCCATCGCTTCGCGTGCGACTTTGGCTGGCCCCGTTACCGCCCGAAGATGGCGAACCCAGGATTCGGTAGGCCACGTAGGGCGTCACGGTCAGCGCGATCACCAGCGAAAAGGCAATGGCCAGCGAAGTTCCGACCGGGATAGCGCGTGTGTATTGCCCCATTTCGCCGGTAATGAAGGCCGTGGGCAGGAACGTGGCGATGATCAGAAAAACGGCCAGCATGGTCGGGTTGCCCACCTCGTCGACCGCCTTGACCGCCACGTCGCGCTCGCTGCTGCCGGCGGCCCGGAAGTGGCGCCGGATGTTTTCCATGATGATCACGTTGTCGTCGGCCAGCAGGCCAATGGCCAGGATCATCGCGGCGATCGAGACCGGATTCAGCGTATAGCCCAGCCATAGATAGGCAATCGGCACGATGGCAAGACTGGACGGCAGTTGAAGCGATACACCGACCGCGGCCCGCCAGCCGAGACCGATCAGAATGATTGCGACGACGGTGACGGTGGCGGTGGCGAAATTCTCCAGCACGCTGACGACGGTTTCGCTGGCCATGGCGCCGGCATCGTGTGCGATCGTCAGATCGACCGTCGACGGCAACAGCGTTTCGGCCAGTTCATCCAGGCGCGCCAGCGCGCGCTCGGTGACGGCGCTGATATTGGCATTCGGCACGCTGGTCAGGCCCAGGCTGACCGCTGCGACTTCGCCGGCCGAGCTGCGCCGCCAGTGCAGACTTGCCGATTCGACCGGCGCCGGACCGTCGACGACATCGGCCACGTCAGCCAGGTAAACCACCCCGGCCGGTCCGGCGCCGACCTGTATCTTTTCCACGTCGGCCGGCGTGGCCGGCAGCGAACCGACCCGGACCCGGCGCGTGCGATCTCCCCTCAGCGGTTCGGCCGGCAGCCGCAGGCTGGCCGCCTCGATCGCTTCGAACAACTGCACCAGTCCGATGCCGTGCGCGGCCAGTCGCGCCGGGTCCGGCTGGACCTGGATCTGGCGCGGCTGGCCGCCGAATACCTCCGCGCTGCGCACGCCGGGCACCTGTTCGAGTTCGGCCACCATCTCGTCGCCGATGCGCCGGAGTTCGTCGCTGCCGAGCCGGGCGCTGGACAGGGTCACCATCAAGCCGGTCAGAATCTCGTCGCCGACGGTGCGGATCGCTGCCGGACCGGCGGCCGCCGGAAGCAGGTCGAGGTTGCTGCCGATGACCTCGGTCAGCAGACTGTAGGCGCGCGAATCGCTCAGGCCGGTAACGAACTCGACGTCGATCACTGCGGCGTCGCTGGCGGCGACCGACCGGACTTCCACCACCTGCTCGAGCTGCCGGGCCCATGCGCTGACCGGGCGCGCCACCAGTTCGTCGACGCGTTCGACGCCTGCTCCCGGGTACGGAATGACGACCCGCGCGGTGGGCACTTCGATCTCCGGCCGGTCCTCCCGAGGCGTCATCGCCAGACCCCAGGCGCCCGCAATCAAGGTGCCGATGACGATCATCGGCACCAGCTTCGAATCGATCAGCCGATCGGCGATGCGCCCGGCGAAGCCCAGCTGGCTCATGGCGGATCCAGCGCCACCGGCTGGCCGTCGGCGAGCGAATTGACTTGCTCACCCACAACCACGCGCTCGCCCGGCGAGAGCCCCCGCAGGACCCGCACATTGCCGCTCTCGGAGCCGTTGCCAGGCGCCTGCGCCGGCGCAACAGCGACCCATCGCAGGTAAGCGTGCAGACGATCCCGATCGTCGGCTTCGACCACGAACACGCCGTGAAGCTGGCCGCGCCGCAACACTGCAGAAGCGGGGATCACCACGAATGATCGGACCTTCTGCGGCGCGGGCAACTGCAGTTCGACAACCATGCCGGGCGCGAGAGTTGGCGGCGGATCGTCGACCACCAGCCGCAGCCGCTGGCCGACGCCAGGCTGCTCCAGCGCCGGCAGCACTGCCTGGATGCGGCCGGTAATATTCTGTTCCAGCCCCCTGGCGCGCAGCTGCAGCAGCTGGCCGGGCGCCAGCCGTGCAGCAGTGTCCTGGTCGATCGCTGCGTTGATCTCGAGGCGACTGCGATCCTCGAAGATCACCAGCGGCGGCCCGGGCGCGACAAAGGTACCGACATCGGCCAGCACTTCGCTGACCACGCCCGAAAACGGCGCGCGGAGCACGGCGTAATCAAGATTGACCTCGACCGCAGCGAGTTCGGCCTCGGCCTGCTCGAGCCGACCGCGCGCCTGTTCGGCGGCCAGTTCGACTTCCTCCAGGCGGGCGCGGGCAATCAACTGCTCATCGAACAGGCGCTGGAAACGCTCGCGGTTGCGGTCTGCCGTGGCCGAGGCGGTCGTTGCCGCCCGGCGCGCGAGGCGCGCGGCGGTCAGCGCTGCCTGGAGATCTCGCGCATCGACGCGAAGTACCGGTTGGCCGGCCTGAACGGAATCGCCGGCTTCGACCATCACCTCCACCACGTTACCGGCCTGGCGGGTTCCCAGTCGGGCGCGCTGCACCGGTGCAACCACCCCGGCGGCCGAGAACGAGGCTTCGGCAGGCTGCAATTTTGCCGCAGCGACCTGCACTTTCGGCGACGGTTCGCCGGACGCGTTGTCGGTGCCGCCGGCGTCCGGATCATTACCGCAGCCGACGAGCAGCGCAAGTGTGGCGGCCACGAGCATCGGCAATCGAGCCGACGCCTGCGTTATCCATCGCCTCGACAATTGCTTTTTCAAGGGTCTCACGGCAATACCTCCCCGTCGCCGGCCGGCAGTGCGAGGCGATAGCGCTCGGCGGCGACCACCGCGTTGAAGCGTGCATTGATCTCGCGTGTGCGGGCGGCCAGTTCCTCGGCCTGGGCGCGCAGTAATGCGGTGATGTCGTCCAGGCCCTCGGCATAGCGCGCCTCGGTCAGGGCAAGGGCATTCTCGGCGTCCAGAACCCCTGTGCTTGCGCTTTGCCACCCTTGCACTTCGGCTTTCCAGTCAGCATGCGCGGTTTGCGCTTCGGCCCAGGCCTGCTGGCGCAGGGCTTGCAGGCGTGCGCGCGTCTCGGCTTCGGTGGCCTGCGCCTCGTCCAGCGCGCCGGCCTGAGCGAACCCGGCAAACGGGGTCCAGCGCAGGTTTACCGCCAGTAGCCAGCCGGTCTCGTCGAAATCAACAGGGTCGTTGCCGTACAGTCGGTCGTAGCGCGCGTAAAGGTTGATATCCGGCAGCCACGCCGCGCGCGCGCGCTTGACCCCGTATTGCGCCGCCTCCAGCCCTTGCTCCAGGGCCTTGAGATCACTCCGGTTGGCCAGCGCTTCCTGGTCTATTGGCGGGTCCGATCCGGGCGATTGCGGCCGCGGCACCGGGTCGGTCAGGACCAGTTGCAGGTCGCCGTCCATGCCCAGCACCCGGCGCAGAACGGCATGGGCCGCGACCACCCGGGCCTCCGCAGCGGCTACCCGCGCCTGCATTTCGGAGACCCGGGTACGCGCGCTCAGTACGTCGACCGGCGCGATCAGTTCCTGTTCGAACCCGACCTCGGCCTGGCGCAATGCGCGCAACGCGGTGGCCAGGCCCTTGTGTTCGGCTTCGACCTGACGCCGGGCGGTGCGAGCACCGAAGTAGGCTTCGACGACTGCCACGTCCACTTCCTGGCGGCTTCTGTGCAGGCTCAACGCCGCCGCATCCAGCGCGCTGCCGGCCTGGCGGCGGGCATTCCAGGCGCCTACGTTGATCAACGGCTGCAGCAGCTGCGCGCCGACCACCTGACCATCCAGCGGACCGAGCCCGCGCGTGCCGAGCACCGGTGGAAAACCCGGCTCGATCACGGGGATGTTGTCGAGTACCGAAGAATCCAGCCGCAGATGCGTCGCATCGAAGCTGATACGAGGCGAAAAAGCCTGCCGGCTACGAACCCGAGCGCCTTCGGCACGCGCCTTGCGCGCCCGATCGATCGCAATGGCCGGATTGTCGGCGCGTGCGATCTCCATGGCCCGTTCGAGCGACAACGAGACGCTGCGGGTCCTGGTTGCCGAATCGGCCACGGCGACCGTCGAGGCAGCAAGCACCAGCAGGCCCAGGAGCGCCAGGCGCATACCAGGCGCCGTTTCAGCGTCGTCGGTCGCGATCGAATGTGTCACCGGACAGTCGCCTTGCCCCGGCTATCCCATTGGGACCGGGATCATTGTCGTGTCGGATGAGTATAGGCACGGCAATGCTGCGAAAAATTGACCTAATGCAGGAATTGGCAGTGGCAGCATGATTTCTGAATTCCAGAACCCGGCTGACTTTTCACTCGCCATTTACGGCGATATATAAGGTAATACTTACCTGTATCGTATATTATGGCGATTTAAATATAATGACTTAATTCGCAAACCAAGAAGGCAATAAACGTTTAATTGATTTAATTCGCCTATAATTACGACTATGAAGATATCTGCACACGATTCCGACCAGTCCATCCTGGACGAACTCGGCCAGCGCCTGGCCCGCCGCCGCGTCTCGATGCGCATGAGCCAGGCCGAGCTGGCCGAGCAGGCGGGCGTGGGAAAACGCACCGTCGAGCGCATCGAAGCCGGGGAGTCGGCGCAGGCCACGACGCTTGTTCGGCTGTTCCGCGTGCTGGCGTTGCTGCCGGCGCTTGACGCGTTGATCCCGGCCGAGTCGGCCCGGCCGATGGAGCTGCTGCGCCACGGCGGCAAGACGCCGAGGCGGGTACGCAAGCGGGAGAAATCGACGCTGGAGCCGGACGACTGGCACTGGGATTCGAAGTGACCACGCTGGCCGAAGTCCGGCTCTGGGGGCGCACCATCGGCGCGGTCGCGCTGAGCGAAGACGATCGCACGGCCGCGTTCGAATACGACCCGGCGTTCCAGGGCAGCAGCATCCAAATTGCGCCACTGACGATGCCGCTTTCCGACCGCGTCTACCGTTTCCCGGAACTTGCCTACGACACGTTCTACGGTCTGCCCGGCCTGCTCGCGGACTCGCTGCCCGACAAGTTCGGCCACCGCCTGATCGACGCCTGGCTGGCGCGCCAGGGGCGCGCGCCCGAATCCATGAACGCCGTCGAGCGGCTTTGCTACACCGGCAGGCGCGGCATGGGCGCACTGGAATTCCGACCGCGGCTGGGCCCGCGGGCCACACGCTCGACCCGGCTGGAAGTCGAAGCGCTGGTCGAACTGGCGTCGGAAGTGCTGGCGGACCGGGGCTCGCTCAGACAGGCGTTCGGCCAGGACACCAGCGAAAAAGCCATGGCCGACATCCTGCGCGTGGGCACCTCGGCCGGCGGCGCGCGGGCCAAGGCGGTGATCGCCTGGAATCCCGAGACCAACGAAGTGCGCTCGGGACAGGTCGACGCCGACCCGGGCTTCGAGCACTGGCTGATCAAGTTCGACGGCGTTTCCGGCAACCGCGACCGCGAACTGAACGACCCGCAGGGCTACTGCGCGATCGAGTACGCCTATTACCTGATGGCGCTGGCCGCAGGCATCGAGATGAGCGAATGCCGGCTGTTCGAGGAAAGCGACCGCCGGCACTTCATGACCCGTCGCTTCGACCGCACCGAAGATGGTGGAAAACTGCACATGCAGTCCTTATGCGCCATCGCCCAGTACGACTACAACCAGCCCGGGGCCTACGGCTACGAACAGGCGTTTCGCGTGATGCGCCAGCTCGATCTTTCCATGGCCGAAATCGAGCAGCAGTACCGGCGCATGGTGTTCAATATCCTGGGTCGCAACCAGGACGACCACGTCAAGAACATCGCCTATTTGATGAACCAGGCGGGCGCCTGGCGCCTGGCGCCGGCGTTCGACCTGGTCTACAGCTACAACCCCGACGGCGCCTGGACCGCGCGCCACCAGATGACGCTGAACGGCAAGCGCGATAGCTTCGAGTTCGGCGACTTCCGCGCCTGCGCCCGCAACGCCGGCCTCAAGCGCGGGCTGGACCGGGAGATCTTCGAACAGGTGCGATCCGCCGTCGCGCGCTGGCCGGAATTCGCACGCCACGCCGATATTCCGAAGTCCACGATCGAAAGGATTTCCAACGGTTTACGGCACGAATCGATTACCGCGAACTGATCCGGTTCGGTCGGCGCCTGGAGACGCCTCCTACGAAAACCACCACCCCCGCGTAGGAGCGGTCTCCAGGCCGCGATCAAATGCCCAAGGAAACCTCATCGGTCAGCCCCGGAGACGCCCCCACAAAAACCACCACACCCCCGTAGGAGCGGTCTCCAGGCCGCGATCAAATGCCCGAAGGAAACCCCACCGGTCAGCCCGGAGACACCGCCCCACGAATACCGCCACACCCCGTAGGCGCGGTCTCCAGGCCGCGATCAAATGC
>Ga0102929_1000539_pt1 | contig 22135 bp, 25 predicted proteins | sample SalPonR1_B_D2_MG_FD_78510 | JGI IMG/M metagenome (GOLD analysis project Ga0102929, IMG submission 78510) | Salt pond soil microbial communities from South San Francisco under conditions of wetland restoration - Salt Pond MetaG R1_B_D2_MG | ecosystem: Environmental > Aquatic > Marine > Intertidal... | reverse complement strand
TCCTGCGCCGAGACGTTCGTGGCTGCCAGTGCAGTGGCCACCAGAGTGGCGAAGGCGTACGCCGCGACCGCGAGGAACGCCCTCCCGGTCCCGGCGTGGATCGAGGCGCGGAGACAGGTCGATGAGTGCGGGCGGGTGCGCATCAGATCAACCCCCGGAAGCGCCGGTAGCCCCACTCGGCGCCGATCAGGCCGAGCAGGAGGATGAGGATGATCGGCATGTCCCACAGGTCCCGTTCCTCGCGGAGCGTGACGCCCGCCCCGGTGAACTGGAGGTCCTCCGGGAGCTGGTCGACGGTCTCCGGCGTGTAGAAGCGCCCCCCGGTCACCTCGGCGAGGCGACGCAGCGAGGCGGTGCGGCGGGATGCGTCGAAGTACTCCTCGTCGCTCGCACCGACCTGAACGAACGCCGCGGACGAGCCCAGCTCGTCCTCGCCCTGCGCCGCGCGTACCTCGATCGTGTGCACGCCGGGCTCGCTCGGGTCGATCGATCCGCGGTAGATCCCGTCCTCCTCGATCGTCCACGCCAGAGGCTGCTCGGTCACGAGGCCGGAGGGTGACGTGACGGTCGCCACCACGTTGGCGGCGTTGACCTCGACGTAGGCCGAGTCGAGAACCTCGGCGACGAGAGGAACGTTCTCGCCCGGCTCCACCCGCTCCCGCTCGGGCGTGACGCGGACGGGCTGTGCCACATCCTCGACGAGCCAGCGGAGGAGCTGCTGCCAGAAGCGCTCGTGACGCTGGTCCTCGACCGCGATCGTGGCGTGCATCTGCCAGATCCAGCTGTCTTCGACCGGAAAGGCGATCGCCTTGCCGCGCCCGTACCGGTGCGAGGCCAGGACCACCCGCTCCTCGCCATCCGGCGTCTCACCCGAGAGGAGCGTCGTCGCGCCCGGCTTGGTCTCCACGATCCGGTTCATCGTGGAGAGGTAGGGCAGGGTGGACCACGGATCCTCGAGGTCGAGGTCCTCGCGCGGCTCGGCTTCCGGGGGAAGGATCGCCTCCCCGATGTTCGACACCGGGTGGGCGCGGCCCGCGGGCGTGGGCTGGACATGCATCTGGGTGAAGGCGGCACGCGGGTCGACGGCCGGCGTCTCCAGCACCACCGGCATCACGTCTTCGAGCGCGGTGCCCTGGAATCCGCCCTCCGCGAAGGCCGATCGCCCTCCGAGGAACAGGAGCCCACCCCCTCGCACGCTCACGAAGTCCGCGAGCATGTCGAGCTGGTCGGGGGTGAAGAGGCTGGCCTCGACGCTGCCCAGAACGATCGCGCGGTAGCGGAACAGCTCCGCGCGGGATCGGGGGAAGCCGGTGGCGAGTTCCTCGGGGCCATCCACGTCGAGGCGGAGATATTTGTTGTCGGCCGTGCGCTGGAGCACCACCACCTGGAGGTTCTCGTCGTCCCAGACCGCGCGGCGGAGGAACTTCACCTCGAAGCGCGGCTCCCCCTCGAAGTAGAGGATCTTCTCGCGGTCTTCCCGGACCTCGAGAAGCAGCTCGCGGGCGTTGTTCCGGTCGACCGCTTCGCCCTCCATGGGCGGGATCCGGAAGCGGACCGTCCGCGGACCCGTCTCCTCGAGGGTGAAGCGGGCGCGAGCGAGGACGGCTTCCCCGTCCGCCTCCAGCTCGACCGGGATCTCGGCGAGCCGACGCGGTCCGTCCTCGACGATCATCGTGACCGTCTGCCCCGCGAAGCCCCGTTGCGTGATGGGCACGTCCACCACGATGTCCGAGCCGCGCAGCACGGCTCTGGGAAGCTCGACCCGATCGATCTGGATATCCGGCTGCAGCGTCTCCGGACCGAGGCCGACCGTATACACCGGGATCGAGGCGGCCTGGAGCGGCACCAGCGCCTCTTCCACGGCGGCCCCCGCGTTCCCTGCACCGTCGGAGATCACGACGAGACCGGAGACGGGGACGCTGGACAGCCCCTCCCGGGCCCGGTCGAGCGCGCTCGTGATGTCGGTGCGGGTGGCGTCGAATCCGAGGAGGTCCGCCGACTGGATGCGCGACACGTCGCTGCCGAAGCGGAAGTACCGAAGCGAGAAGCGCTCCGAGAGGTCGTCCACCAGGGCGGAACTCTCCGAGCCGAATGTGCTCCGCACGAAGTCCGCGCGTGAGCCTTCGCCGTCGGCGGGCAGCGTCATGCTCCGCGAGTCGTCGAGAAGCACACCGACGAAATTCCGCTGCTCCACGACCGAGTCGAGCACGAGCGTCGGCTGGAGAAGCGCGAACAGGAGGACGAGTAGAGCCGCGATCCGGAGCGTCGAGAGAACGCCGCGATCCGTCCGCGTCGCCTTGCGTCCGGTCCCGCGGTACGTGAGGACCGCGACCGCGGCCAGCACGAGTCCCGTCGCCAGGATGGCTCCCACGGGCCACGGCGTGAGGAAGGTGAACTCCCCCTCCTGGAAGAGGACGGGGCGGTACTTGAAGAGGAATTCGAACACGCGGCCGGCCTCAGTGACTCATGGCGTAGACCACGGTGTTGATGCCCACCTCGGTCGCGTAGGTCGAGAAGTCGAGCGGGTACCACGGGTCCTCCGCCCACTCCCAGGCGTCGCCGAGGTCGGTGTTCTGGTTGATGATCACCATCAGGCGACCTTCGTCGTCGAAGATGCCGCGGACGTACGGCACTTCCGAGTTGTCGCCCTCGTCCGTGCGTGCGCCGGCCCACCCTGCCGCGACGTCGCGGCCGTTCCGGACGTTCGGAACCTGTCGGATCTCGTCGATCCCGTAGACCGACTGGAAGATCTCGTGATCCAGCGGGATCTCGACGACCGGGCGGCCGGGCAACACCTGCGCCAGTTGGTATTCCACGTTCGCCGTCTCCCGCACACCCCAGAAGTCGTCCATCATCATGAACCCACCCGCCTCGAGGTAGCTTCGGAGCCCCCGGATTTCGGGCTCGGTGAGGTTCATGCCGCCAGGCTCCACCACGTAGAGGAAGGGGAATCGTCGGAGATTCGGGTCGTCGAGGTAGGTCGGGTTCCTGCCGCCCCGTTCCGTGAAGACGTCGATGTCGATCAGGCGCCCGAGCAACTGGGTGAAGTAGAACTCCGCCTCCGGGAAGTCGGTCGACCAGGAGCCGCGGCCACCACCCCAGCCGCTGCGTCGACCCGAGTAGATCGCCCGGGTGAAGTAGAAGGAGTAGCCGGGTGGCGGCGGAGCCTGTGCGACAGGGAAGGCCAGGGCACGGGACGCGTCCGGGGCGGCCGTCGTGCCGGGCATGCGCACCGGGGGATCGAGGTCGGTGGCCGTCTCGACGTCGTCGGTCGACTCGCCCGCGATGCCGGGCATCAGGAGGGCGGCGGCGAGCACACCCGCACCGATCCCCATGGGGACGATCGAGCCGAAGAGCCGCATCCAACCTCCTTGTCGAGAAGCGTGGAGACACGTCGGCCCCTTCCGGCGAGGCGCGCGAACGGACGTTCGGACGAGTGCCGGCGGGGCCGTGGGTCTCTGATTCGACGATACGTGGGGGACCGCCGAAGGTTCCTGCGCCACCGTACCTGAAGACACGGGGTTAACGAAAGGCGTTGTCCCGAGGTCCTCTTCACGAGCGGTGCCACGAGGGTGCCGCGAAGCAGGAAGGAGAGCGACGGAGGAGGAGGACGATGAGACGAGGAATGGTGGGATTCGTCATCGCGGGGATGACCGTGTTCGCGGTCTTCGCGGCGCCGGTCGAGGCGCAGGACACGTCCGGGCTGCTGGGCGTCTGGGAACTCGAGCGGGAGACGCCGATGGGCGTCACGACGGTGCTGGTCACCTTCGTCGAGGAGGGCGACTCGACCGTGGCGATGATGGGGCGCGGAGAGGACGCCGTTCCGGTCGGGCGCGTCGAGTACGATGACGGGGTCGTGAGCTTCCCCTTCGACATGCGCGCCGTGATGGCCGGCATGCGAGAGGGGCGTACCGGCCCGCCGGCAGGAGCGAGGGCGGGTGCCCGGGCCGGCGAGCGAGCCGGTGGGCCGCCTCGCGGCGCCGGGGCGGAAGGCATGCGCCGCCAGGGTGCACCGCGGCCCGACGGAGCAGGCCCTCCGATCTTCACGGGAACGCTCGAAGGGGACAGGATCCGCGGAAACGTCGCGCGACCGCGTGACGGCGGAAGCCCTGGACCGGAGATGGTACTTCGGCGCTCGGGACGTTCGTGAGGCGACGCCGGATCGGGTGGGTCAGCTCCCGCCCGATCCGGCTCCCGGCATCACACCGCAGTGGCTGCCACATCCGAGGGACCCACGGTTCTCGGCTACCTTTCGATAGACCCATTCGGCGATCGGCCGGGCGAACGGGAGCTTGAACAGCCAGCTGACCCAGCGTCCCTTCGGAAGAAGCTCGAGAATGCGCTCCACCGCCCCGGCCCCCTTCCAGATCGTGCCGTCCGGGCCGATCAGGTGCATCTCGCGGGCGAGGGCGTCCCGGTCTAGATCGGGGAAGCGATCGGGGATGGAGGGGTCCTGGAGTGGGACGTATTCGAACGTGTCGTTCGAATCCCAGTTGCGCACCCGCCCCATCCAGCGCACGCACATCGGGCAGGCGCCGTCGAAGATCAGGATGTGACGAACCTCGTCGCGCTTCATGCGGTAGTGTACCTCCGACCGAACGAAGGGTGATGCCGATGACCGACTTCTACGATCTGCCCGACGACCTCGACGGCGAACCACGCGAACGCGACCTCGCGGACGCCGCCGCGATGGCGTCGTGCCCCTACTGCGGTGCGCAGGTCGAGGTGCTCCTGGACCCGGGCGGTGCCGCTACCCAGGAATATGTCGAGGACTGCGAGGTCTGCTGCCGTCCCTGGACCGTGCGCGTTCGGTGGGTGAGCGGCGAGGCCCACATCGAACTCGGCACCGAGGACGACGCCTGACGCCGATCCCGCGCGTCAGTCGGAGACCGTCACCTCTTCCATCACCACATCGTTCATGGGCCGGTCGGCCGCGCCCGTCGAGACCGATCCGATCTCGCGAACGACGTCCATTCCGTCCACGACCTTTCCGAAGATCGCGTGCTTCCCGTCGAGCCAGGGCGTGGCGTCGAGCGTGATGAAGAACTGCGAACCTCCGGTGTTCGGGCCGGCGTTCGCCATCGAGAGCATGCCCGCCTCGTCGTGGGCCAGCCCCTCGCCGAACTCGTCCTTGATGGTGTAGCCGGGGCCGCCTCGCCCGGTGCCGTCCGGATCGCCGCCCTGGATCATGAAGCCCTCGATCACACGGTGGAAGATCACGCCGTCGTAGAATCCCTTCTCGGCGAGCTTCGCGAAATTGGCCGCGGTTTCCGGGGCCTGTTCGTCGAAGAGTTCGATGGTGATCGTGCCGTGATTCGTCTTCATGGTGACGGTGCGATTGGGCATCACGTCCTCGTTGCGGTCGACGGTGGGTTCGTTCCGAATTTCCAACGCGGTGAAAGGTAACGCCCCGTGGCCCCGGATGCGTCCCTCCGGTAGCTTGGCAGCCGTCGTATCGCTGCCCCCCGAGACCATCGCCATGCCGGATCGCACCCCGACACCGAATCGCCCTCGCCTCTCCGCACTCCTGCTCCTGTGCGCAATGACCACCTCCGCCTGCTACGCACCGATGGTGCTCACGGAGAACGATGCGGACGTCGTTCTGGATGCGCAGGCGATCGCCGGGCCCTCTCCGGCCGATCCGGGCCCCTACGACGTGGGCTATCTGACCTACGGATCCGGCGTGGATCGGAACCGGCCGGGCTTCGCGGACTCGGTGGCGATCGTCACCGACTCGGTCGACGGGTCGGACCTGCTGACCTGGGGAGGACAGCGCCAGGGCAGGGAGGAGTACTGGGGCTTCTCGATCGAGGGGCTGCCGCTCAACGGGCGGGTGTGGTATCCCGAAGGCGCCGCCGCCGACGGCGCGGGTCCGTTTCCTCTCGTGCTCGTCGTCCACGGCAACCATTCGCCGACCGACTACTCCGACCCCGGCTACGACTACCTCGGTGAGCTCCTGGCGAGCCGCGGCTACATCCTCGTCTCGCTCGACATGAACTTCATCAACGGGATCAGTCGCGAGAACGACGGTCGTGGCTGGATGATGCTCGAGCACCTGCGGGCCTGGCACGGGTTCGCCGAGGACCCGGAGAACCCGTTCCGGGGTCGCGTCGACCTGTCGAACATCGCGATCATGGGCCACTCGCGGGGCGGGGAGGCGGTGACGCATGCCGCGGCGTTCAACCGTCTCGATCGCTACCCGGACGACGCCAACGTCGAGTTCGACTACGGCTACGACATCCGATCCGTCGTCGCGATCGCCCCGGTGGACGGGCAGTATACGCCGACCGGGCGCAAGGTCCCGATGCGCGACGTGAACTACCTCGTCTTCCACGGCTCCCACGACGGGGACGTCACGAGCTTCCACGGCCTGCGCCCGTACGGCCGCCTCGAGTTCACGCCCGGGTTCGATGCCTTCAAGGCCGCGGTCTACATGTACCGGGCCAATCACGGACAGTGGAATTCCGTCTGGAACTCCTTCGATCGCGGCCCCCGATCGGCGCGCTCGCTCGACCTCCGGTATCTGGTGGATCCGGCCGATCAGCGGCGCATGGCGGAGATCTACGTGAGCGCCTTTCTCGGCGCGACGCTGAAGGGAGAGTCGGACTGGCTGCCGCTCTTCCGCGACCATCGGGTGGCGGGCGAGTGGCTGCCGCCGACGATGTACATCACCCGAATGGAGGCGTCGGGGAACATCCCCCTCGCCGACTTCGAGGAGGACATCGACGTCACCACCGGAGCGGCCCCGGGCATCACCCTCCGGGGTGACTCGCTCGCCACCTGGAGGGAGAACGTCCTCGATCTCCGCAGTCGCAACCAGGCGGCGACCTCGGCCTCGCAGGAGAATCAGGCGTTGTGGCTCGGCTGGAACAACCGCATCCGCGGAGACACCACCGTGCACGGACCGCCCGGACGCTTCGAGATCACGCTGCCCGAGGGATTCGCTTCGGACCACGGTGTCGATGTCGGCAGCTCCCTCGACCTGCATCTGTCCGCCACCGAGCGGATGCCCGGGCCACGGCGCGACCCGAACCCGGACGAGGAGGAGGACGAGGCACGGGCGGCGACGAACGACGGAGCCGCCGCGGACGACGAGTCAGGGGACGACGAGCCCGGGGACGACGCCGAGGAGGGCCTGCCGCCGATCGATCTGACGGTCGAGCTGGAGGACGCGTCGGGCCGTACGGCGCGTCTGGCGCTGTCGGAGTACGGGCCGATCCGGCGACCGCTGGAGATCCGGATCCTGCGCCGGCAGGATCAGGAGGCGAACATGGAGCACTCGGAGCTGGTGCTGCAGAGCTACCACCTGCCGATGCGTGATTTCCTCGAGACGGCGCCGGGCTTCGACATTTCCGGCGTCCGTCACGTGCGGCTCGTGTTCGACCGGGTCGCGGCGGGTGAGGTCGTGGTCGACGACATCGCCTTCAGCCGGCTGCCTCCCGAGTTCTGGGACGCGCGGATCCGGTAACGATCGCGGTCGACGCCGGCCGCTCGGCGCTGCCCTGTCGGTGTCAGCCGTTCGGTGGGCCCGCTCAGCGCCACCCGAAGGAAATGACGTGGACGGCCGATCCGTCGACGTCCCGCCATGCATAGTCGACGGTGAGGTCGTCGGCGATGAAGGTGCCCCCCAGCGTCAGGGGTGACGCGTCGCCCTCGGGCACGCTCTGGCCGCCGACCCGCACGATGAAGGTGCGCCCGACGACGGGGTAGTACCCGATCTCCAGGCCCCCGCCGGTGACGACCTCGTCGTCGTCCCGGAGGGCGATCCGCCCCGCGACACCGAGGTCCAGTGGGCCCAGCTGGTGTCCGTAGCCGCCCGCAGCCAGTTCCCAGCGGAGGGGAAGGGGCACGCCGGAGCCGACCTCGACGTCCGCGCCCAGATTCCGGGCCGACAGCGCGACGTCGAGCGGCCCGATCTCGCGCCCGACACCGATGTCGAAGGAGGCCACACGGTCCCGCTCCGCGTCGGCCCGCTCGGCGAGCACCGTGGCCGTCGCGCCGATCTCGAGGTCCAGCAGGTCGAAAGGCATGTCCCGCACGTAGCCGACGGTGGCCGCGACCGTCGAGCGGCCGGTGCCCGTCCCATCCGCCAGATCGTCCAGGCCGCCGGTGCTGAACGCGGGCTCCGGACCTGTCCACTCGGCCGCCCGCACGCCGACCCCGATCCGCCCTCCGAACGCACTCGTGCCCGCCGCGACCGACGCGATCGTGGCCCCGCCGTCGATGGCCCGGGCCGTCAGGCGAAATCCGCCGCTACCGAGGAATGCCGGGTGCGCGAAGAGGTGGTCCGGATCCTGGACCCCGAGCTGCGAGGCCCCTCCGAGACCGGCCGCTCGCGCCCCGGCGGCCAGTTCGAGCAGGGGAGCGGCCCGGCCGGGGGTCTGTGCGAGCACCGCCACCGGGAGCGTGCCGAGAAGCAGGAGGGAGGCGGCGAGGAGACGTCGCATCGGGTACGGGATCGGAGGTCGGGTGAATGCGTCGGCGGAGAGGATAGTCACCCGGAGGGTCCGGCGCGACGGTCGATCGCGCCCGAGCGTCCGCAGTGTGGGCAGTGCACGCGAATCCGCCGCCGCACGTACGGCACGTCGGGTCCGGGTTCGACCGCATGCGTCAGCATGAGCACGTCACATACGGGACACGGTACGGATCGGGCGTCGGGATCATCGGAGAGGGACCGTCGAATCTGCCGGACCTCTTCCGCGGAAAACGGGGGGGTGACCATGCTCCCAACCGATCCGGGTCCAGCGCCGGCCGCAAGGGCGACTCGCGAGGCCCGGCGCGGCTCGTCGAGCCCCTCGTCCGGCGCGCTCTGCTGTACGCGGCATCGGATCAGGGCTAGTTTTCGGGGCTGTGGAATCCACCTACAAGAATGGAATGAGAGAGTGGCGAAGGAAGAAAACATCGAGATCGAGGGGCATGTCACCGAGGTGCTCCCCAACGCGACGTTCCGCGTGGAACTCGAGAACGGGCACGAGGTGCTGGCCCACCTCTCGGGAAAGATGCGTCAGAACTACATCCGTGTGCTCGAGGGCGACCGCGTGAAGTGCGAGCTCTCGCCGTACGACCTCAGCCGCGGCCGGGTCACGTACCGGTACAAGTAGCGGTCGGCTGAAACTCCCCGCGCTCGCGGCCCGTAGAGTCGGTTGTACAGGTGGTTCACCAACTCATCGCAGGGAGCACGACGATGGAGAAGTATGGAATGATGATGGCCGGCGGGGTTCTCACGCTGCTCGCCTTCAAGCTCTTCGCGGCCTTCGTGCTTCCGGCGCTCGCCGTGGTATTCGGCCTGGTCATGACCGTCGCGAAGTTCGCGCTCATCGCGGCCGTGATCTACTTCGTCTTCACGATGTTCCGACGGCGTTCGTCGAAGAGCGCGGAGGCGTAGTGCGGGCGCGGATGGCGCCCGCGGGTGAGCGTCGTTCCCGGGCGCTTCAGCCCGACAGGTAGTCTCTGAGCCGATCGACCTGATCGCGCTCACCCAGAACGACGAGTTCGTCGCCCGGCTCGATTCGCGTGTCGGAGCCGGGGTTGAACGTGAAGTCTCCGCTCTCCCCCCCGCGCCGGAGCGCGATCACGATCAGCCCGGTCTCCCGCGGGATGTGCGCTTCCTCGAGGGTCACCCCCACGACGCGGTCGCCCTCGCGTACCTCGATCTGCTCGATTCGGAGCGCATGGTCGGAGGAACGGGTGGCGACCTCCAGGAACGACATCACCGTGGGTCGGAGCAGCATCGATGCCATGCGGATTCCCCCGGAGATCTCCGGACTCACGACGTGGGTCGCGCCGGCGCGGAAGAGCTTGTCGCGGGTCTCCTCCTGAGACGCCCTCGCGACGATCGAGAGGTCCGGATTGAGGTCGCGTGCGGACAGGCAGACGAAGAGGTTGTCCGTGTCCTGGCTGAGGCAGGCGACCAGACCGCGTGCGCGGTGGATTCCCGCCGCCTCCAGCTCCGAGTCCCGCGTCGCGTCGCCCTCGATGACGAGCGCATCGGGCTGTTCCTTCCGCAGCCGTTCGACGTGGTCGGCATTCTGCTCGATCACGACCCAGGGGGCGTTCGAGTGCTCGAGCTCCCGGACCACCTCGGTCCCCGTCCGTCCGACACCGCAGACGATCACGTGGTTCTCGAGTTCGTCGATGGTTCGAGTCATCCGTCGACTCCGGAGTACGTGGGTGAGATCGAGTTCGACCAGAAACGCCGTGATGAAGGCGAACCAGACGCCCATCCAGCTGATGCCGAGCACGAGCACGACGGCCGTGTAGCTGCGCCCCGCTGCCGACAGAGGAAACACCTCCTCGTACCCGACGGCCGTCAGCGTGATGACCGTCATGAAGAGTGCCTCGTCGTACGGCACCCCTTCGACGATCACGTACCCGCCCGCACCGAGGAGCGCGAGCAGCACGAAGCTCACGAGGGCGGCGAGTGCCCGGCGCTGGAAGAGTCGCATGTACGAAAGCTAGGGGCCCCGGGGGTCGCTCGACAGCGGGGGCGGCGGTTGTGGGGACCTTCGTGGATTCGCGGTCGTCAGCTTCTCCCGCGACGCCGTCCACCGTCGCCCCGGTCCCGGCCGCCACCGCCACCGCCGCGCTCCGAGCGGTCGAGGTCCACCCGCACGCTCCGTCCGCGGATCGTCGTCCCGTTCATGGACGAGATGACCTGGTCCACCTGATCGGACGCGATCTCCACGCGGGAGAAGTTCTCCCGCAGATCGATCTTGCCGACCGCGTCGCTGGAAATGCCCGTCTCGCCGAGGATCGCCCCGACCAGATCTCCGACCCGCATCCCGTCCCGCGACCCGAGGCTCACGAACAGCATCGTGAACTCGCCCGAGGCCCCGGCGCCGGAGGGTGCCCTGGACGGTGAGGAAACGGAGGATCCCGCGGAATCCGTGGACTGCCGGCCGGAGCTCGGCGTCGCGGAGACGGCCTTCGGAACTCCCCGGGCGCGCAGGAGCGCGACGGCCGCGGCCGCGACCTGCGCCGTTCCGTGCTCCCGGAACGCCGGCTCGAGCAGGGCGAGGTACGCCGCCACGTCCTGGCTCTCGAGCGCGGAGGTGACCGCGGCGAGCGTGTCGTCGATTCCCGTCCCCGGAGCCGGGGGCGGCTCGGTCGGGGAGAGGTCGTAGCCCGCTCTCCGCGCGACGGCCTGGAGATGAGGGATCTCGCGGGGACGGGTGAGCACCACGCCGCGCGTGCCGGAGTGGCGCCGATCGAGTTCGTCCTCGTCCGCGGGGACGTCGTGACTGAGCGCCACCCAGGACGTTTCCACGGCGCGGAGTTCGTCGCGGGCCGCGAGGGGATCGACCACCAGCCACACGGGCAGCGTCGGTTCGCCGGGTCGACCGGCCGCGATCCCGTGGACGAACAGTCGGTCGCCGAGATCGGCGGCGACATCCTCGCTGCGGGTGAAGACCGCGACGTGATCGACGGACTCGAGCCGCCGCGCGATCTCACGGACCGTCGCGACGTCACGATCGTCCGTCACCTCGACGACTTCGAGCGTTCCGCGCTGGACGCTCGACGCCTCCTCGCCGGTCGTCGGGCGGGGCGGGATGTGGACGGCCTTCCGCAGGTGCTGCTCGGTGAAGCGATCCACGGCCGAGGTGAGCGGCAGCGCGACCATCACCTTCTGGACGCCCGTCGGGACGGCCTCGAGCACGCGGGAGGCGGGTGCGAGCGCCTCCTCGGTCGTGCCGGCATCGATGACGACCGTGCGGACCGGGTCGAGGCTCAGGTTGCTCCGGGAGAGACGTTCGGCCGCGGCCGTGGCGGAGAGCACGTGCACGTGCGCCAGTTCCGGAAGGACCCACTGCCTGCCCTCGCCGACGACGCGGAGGCCCGCGGCGGCGGCGAGACGTCCGACCACCTCGGCCACCTCGTCGGCCATCTCGGCCGAACGGGTGAGTACGAGCACGCTCCCCGGGGTCTCGTCCTCCATGACACGGGCCAGGGTCGGCGCGGCCCACGCCCAGAGCGTGCCCGCCCCGGGGCCGGCGGCCAGTACCGCGGGGTTCCCGCGCATCAGCACCGGCGTAGCGTCGGCCTGAAGCCGTGTCGGCTCCTCGGCCCCCGCGGCCATCAGCCCCTCGACGAGTTCCATCGGGAGCCCGAGATCCTCGAAGGTCGTCATGCTTCCGCCCCGGCGCCCTGACCACCCCGGTCGCCCGGCTCGTAGGGGAGCTGGTTCAGGAACTTCTGGGTCTCGTAGTCGAGGCGGGACGTCCGGAGCTGGTCGGTCTGCGCGACGACGTCCGTGTAGGGGCCGTGGCGATGGACCGTGAGCGTCAGCGTGCCCTCGTCCCCGGTGAAGGTGGCCGAGTGGCCCGACGACTTGCTGCGGGAGATCCCCACCAGGTCGGGGAGGAGCTCGTCCGCCTTCTCGAAGACCTCCGAGGGCGCGAGTGCGGTCTTTCTCTGATATCCGGCCATGACAACGTCTCGTCGTTTCGGGTCATTCAATTCGATTCGAGCGGCCCGTCGAGCCACGCGAGTATTTCATCCAGCGTCCGAACGCCCTCGAGGGCACGCCCGTCGCATACCATCGTCGGAACTCCGACCACACCCTGCGACGCGGCCGTCTCGCGCATGCGGACGACGTCGTCGGTATATCGATCAACGTCCAGAACCGCGCGCGTCTCCGTCCGGTCGAGCCCGACGTCCTCCGCCAGGCCCACCAGAACATCCACCCGGCCGATGTCCCGGCCGTCGACGAGCGCGGCGTGAAAGATGGCGGAATCGATCGCCGGACGGGAGTCCCGGTCCGCCGCGTGGATCGCCAGCTCGTGCGCCTTGCGGGTGTGGGGGAGCAGGCGCGGGGCGGTGTAGTCGTCCATGTCGTCGCCCGCCACGTCGCGGATCGACGCCACGTACCGTCGCCAGGCCTCGGAGGCCGGATCCAGCGGGGACGCTGCGGGCGGACGGATCTCGCGGCCCATGACATTCACTTCGAACGGCGCGAGGTCCCCTCCGGTCCGCGTCGCCGCGCGGAGTCGGCGATGCATGACCCAGGACGCAGGATCGATGTAGTCGATCCAGAATTCGATCGTCTTCATGCCGAAAGGTCACCCGAGGACCGGAACGCGATCAACGGGAGGCGGGTTTACGCCCCCCGGCGAAATGTCCGATACTCCATGTGTCCGCCACCCTTCCGCCCCCGCTCGACTCCTCCTCGAATCCCCGGACTTCATGTCGATCAGCGCCAACGTTCGTGACATGCGCCCTTCGGCCACGATCGCCGTGAGCTCGCTCGCCAAGCGTCTCGCCGCGGAGGGCCGCGGCATCATCAACCTCAGTGCGGGCGAGCCGGACTTCGAGACCCCGGCGTTCATCGCCGAGGCCGCGATCGAGGGCATCCGGGCCGGCCGGACCAAGTACACGCCGGCCGCCGGGCTTCCGGAACTCCGCACGGCGATCGCCGGCGTTCTGTCGTCGCGGGCCGGACGGGAACTCCCCTGGGAGGGTATCGTCGTAACGACCGGCGCCAAGCAGGCGCTGTTCAACACGTGCTTCAGTCTCTTCGGACCGGGCGACGAGGTGCTGATCGGCGCGCCCTACTGGACGAGCTACCCCGAGATGATCGGCCTCGCGCGGGCCAAGGCGGTGGGGGTGGCGGGCGCCGAGGAGCGCGACTTCCGGCTCACCCCCGACGACCTGGAGGCCGCGACCACGGAGCGGACGAAGGGGTTGCTGTTCTCCTCGCCGGGGAATCCCACCGGCGTGGTCTATTCCGAGGACGAACTCCGGGCGATCGCGGAGTGGGCCCGGGACCGCGGCGTATGGCTGATCGCGGACGAGATCTACCGGCCGATCTTCTTCGGAGAGGGTGCCGAGGCACCGTCGATTCTCGATCTCTCCCCCGAGTCGCTCGGCGACCACGTCCTGATCGACGGCGCGTCGAAGGCCTTCGCGATGACGGGGTGGCGCATCGGGTTCTCTCTCTCGAGTCCCGAACTCGCGAAGACGATGAGCGGCCTGCAGAGTCACACGACGTCGAACCCGTCGACGCCGTCCCAGATCGCGGCGCTGGCCGCGTACACGGAGACGGCGAAAACGAACGCGGCCGTCGGTGAGATGCGCGACGCCTTCCGACGTCGCCGCGATCTGGTCTGCCGTCTCTTCGACGAGAAGCTGCCGGACTTCCCGTATCTCACGCCGGAAGGGGCGTTCTACCTCTTCTTCCGCGTGGATTCGACCTTCGACGACGAGCGCGGGTCCGCCGCCGATCTCTGCACCTGGATTCTGGAGGAATGCGGCGTCGCGCTGGTGCCGGGCGAGGCGTTCGGAGAACCCCGGTTCGTTCGCATGAGCTACGCGTCGTCCGACGACGTGCTGGAGAAGGCCATCGACCGGCTGGCGAACCTGTTCGGCTGACCGGCTCGCCTGGGCCCGGATCGGCTCGGCCCGTCCGGACGCCGGTCAGCGGGACGAAAGCACCTCGTCGAGAAGGACCTCGCACGAGCGCCGCACCATCCGGTACACGCGGTCGAACCCGTCGTCTCCTCCGTAGTAGGGGTCCGGCACCTCGCCGTCTCCCGGATCGGGGTCGTGATCCCGCAGCAGTTCGAGCACCGTGTCGGAGTCCGCCGGCCGCAGCGACTCGAGGTCCGAAAGGTTGGAGCGGTCCATCGCGACGATTCGGGCGAACCGATGGAAGTCCTCCTCGGTGACGCGTCGCGCGTGTCCGGGGAGTTCGATTCCGTGACGCTCGGCGACCTCCAGCGAGCGGGGGTCGGGACGTTCGCCGACGTGCCAGGCTCCGGTGCCCGCGGAGTCGACGACGACGTCGTCCGCGGAGCCCGCTTCGGCCACCAGATGAAGGAAGACCCCCTCGGCCAGAGGTGAGCGACAGATGTTGCCGAGGCAGACGAAAAGGACGGATGTCGGGCGTGAATCGGTCATGCCGGAAGGTGGCCGAAGCTCCGTCACGGGTCGACCCCCGTTATGTTGAGGTCTACCAACTCTTTGATCCGAAAACGAGAAACACACGACGTGAGTGACGAGAAGACCTCCGTGACCTTCGCCGACCTCGGCCTCTCCCCCGAAATGCGGGCGGCGGTCGAGGCGCAGGGATGGGAGATTCCCACACCGATTCAGGCGCAGGCCATTCCGACGGCGCTGACCGGCAAGGACATCGTCGGCATCGCCCAGACCGGAACGGGCAAGACCGGCGCCTTCATGATCCCGGCCCTCGAGCGACTCGAGGTCGGTGGGGGGCTGCAGGTCCTCATCCTGGCCCCGACCCGCGAGCTGGCCCAGCAGGTGGCCGAAGACACCCAGGTGCTCGCCAAGGGAACGGCGATTCGCGTCGAGGCGATCTACGGCGGCGTCGGGTATGGTCCGCAGAACACCGCGCTCGCCGAGGGATTCGAGGTGATCGCCGCCACGCCGGGTCGGTTCATCGACCACATGCAGCGCGGTAACGCCGACCTCTCCAACGTGAAGTTCTTCATCCTGGACGAGGCGGACCGGATGCTCGACATGGGCTTCCGTCCACAGATCGAGGAGGTCATGCGGAAGGTCCCGCGGAACCGGCAGACCATGCTGTTCAGCGCGACGATGCCGAACGGCGTTCACGATCTCGCGCTTCGCCTGACCGACGAGCCCTTCTGGACCGAGGCCGCACCGTCGGGAACGCTCGCCGCGGGGATCGAGGAGAAGGTCTTCAGCGTGAAGCCGGAAAAGAAGCCGGAGCTCCTGCTGAAGCTGCTCCTGGACGATCCGGACATGGACCAGGTCCTGATCTTCTCCCGGACCAAGGCCGGCGCGGACGTTCTCCAGTCCCGCCTCGAGCGCGAAGGCATCAAGACGGCCGTCATGCACTCCGACCGCGGGATGAAGCAGCGCCAGGGCGCGCTTCAGGACTTCGCCGACCGGAAGGTGCGCGTGCTCGTCGCGACGGACGTGGCCCAGCGCGGCCTCGACGTCGAGGGCATCTCGCACGTCATCAACTACGACGTGCCCCAGGACCCGGAAGACTACGTGCACCGCATCGGACGTACGGGTCGCGCAGGCGCGACCGGGTTCGCCTTCACCTTCGTGACGGCGACCGACATCGGGCACCTCAAGTCGCTCGAGGCTCACCTCAAGCGACCGATCGACCGGGAGCACCTGTCGGAGTTCGACTACGCCGGAGCCCCCCGCGAGGACAAGTCCCGCGGCTCGAGAGGCGCGAAGACACGGTCGCCGCGCGGTCTCGGAGCACGGAAGCCGGGTGAACTCTCGGAAGAAGAACTGGCGCGGATTCTGGGCCAGTCTTCCTGACGGGAGGGAGCTTCGCGGCCGCCGACGTTGTAGAATGGGGGAACAGACGTTTACGGTCCCGGTGGGCGGCACCGGGCGCCCACGCCATTCAGGTCGTACCACATGATACTTCGGGCATACGGCGAGACGCTCCAGTCCGTCTCCATCGAGTTCGATTCGAAGGCCTTCAACGAGGTCGGATTCCGGCGTGATCGCCAGCATTCGATTCCGGTCGCCGACTTCGAGCGGGACTGGGAGCGGGTCGAGGGGCACGAGATCTCCGCGCAGGACGAGGGGACCGTGCAGGACCACACGCAGCAGCGCATGCTGGACGCGATGGAGTCCGAGGTCCGGACCCTGCTGGACGTACTGTCCGACGACGAGGTCCTTCGGATCGAGAGCGGTGAACGAGACTGGCCGAAGACCCGGGACAGGCAGAAGAAGGTCGTGGTGGACGGCGAGAACCGTCTCCACTTCCAGGCGTGGGTCGAACCGCCGCTCCGCGTCGCGATCTGGCGGCGCACCTCCGGCTGAGCCATGAGCACCGCCACACGTTCCGTGGCGCTGCCGGACATCCGTGCGGCGCGTGAGCGAATCCGGGACGTGGTCATCGAGACGCCCTGTCCCCGGGCGCTGACCCTCCCTGACGTGTGTTCGGGCAGGCTGTATCTGAAGCTCGAGAACCTGCAACGGACCGGTTCGTTCAAGGACCGTGGATCCCTCAATCGGCTTCTCGACCTGGACGCCGCCCAGCGCGACAGGGGCGTCGTGACCGCGAGTGCCGGCAACCACGCCCAGGCCGTCGCCTACCACACCCAGCGCCTCGGCATTCCGTGTACGGTGGTGATGCCGGAGACCGCTCCTCTGGTGAAGGTCACGCGGACCCGCGGCTTCGGAGCCCGCGTGATTCAGTACGGCAGCGTTCTCGACGACTCGGCGATCGAGGCGAGGCGGCTCGTGGAAGAGGAGGGCCTCACCATGGTCCACCCCTTCGACGACCCGCGCGTCATCGCCGGTCAGGGCACGATGGGCCTCGAGATCGTCGAGCAGGTGCCGGACGTCGACACGATCATCGTGCCGATCGGGGGTGGGGGGATGATTTCGGGGATCGCGGTGGCGGCCAAGACGCTTCGGCCCTCGGTCCGCATCATCGGCGTCGAGGTCGAGGCCGCCCCCTCGGCGCGCGCGAGCCGCGACGCCGGCGAGATCGTGAAGATCACGAGTTCGGACACCATCGCCGACGGGATCGCGACGAAGCGGGTTGGTGAGAACACCTTCCCGATCATCGAGGAGCTGGTCGACGATCTCGTGGTCGTGGGCGAGGAGGAGACGGCGCGCGCCGTGCTCATGCTGCTCGAGCGCCAGAGGATGGTGGTCGAGGGCGGGGGTGCGGTCGGCCTGGCCGCCCTCTTCGGCGGGCAGATCGAGACCCGGGAGGGCGAGAACGTGGTGCTGGTGCTCTCCGGCGGGAACATCGACATCAACCGCGTCGCCCGCATCATCGATCGGGGGCTCGTCTTCGATGGTCGCCTGGCGCGCCTCATGGTGCGCGTGCCCGATCGACCCGGCAGCCTCGCCCACCTCACCGAGGTCGTGGCCGAGTGCGGCGCCAGCGTGCACGAGATCGTGCACCGGCGGTCGTTCGCGGACATTTCCGTCGGCGACGTCGGCATCGTCGTCCACATCGAGACGCGGGACCGGGAGCACGTCGACGAGGTGATCGCCGCCCTCGAGGCCGAGGGTCTCGCGGTCGAGGAGCAGAACTGACGATGCGAGCCCTCGGCGCCCTTCTTCTCGTGGTCTCGCTCTCCGGGTGCAGCATTGTGGGGTACCCCAGCGGGCGAGGGGACGCATCCGCCGCCCCCTCCATCGTGCCGGCGTCCCCCGCCACCGGTGGATCCGTCGATCGGTCGCCGCCCATCGTCGATGTGGACCCCGACCCGGAGAGCGTCACGTGGCGCATCCCCCCGGACGTCCGGCCGCCGGATCCCGGGCACGTGTACGAGGTGTTCGGCGAGACCTACACCGTGATGCGCGCGGCCGACGGATACGATCAGCGCGGTGAGGCGTCCTGGTACGGGGACGAGTTCGACGGTCGCCCGACCGCGACGGGTGAGACCTTCGACATGTTCGGCCTCTCGGCGGCCCACCGCACCCTTCCGCTGCACACCTTCGTCGAGGTGACGCGCCTCGACACCGGCACCCGCGTGATCGTCCGCATCAACGACCGCGGGCCCTTCGCGCGCACCGACCGCCGCATCATCGATCTGTCGTACGGGGCCGCGAGGCAGCTGGGGATGGTGGAAAGCGGGGTCGCCCCGGTGCGGGTCCGCGTCGTGACGCCGCCCGAGGGTCGCTGACGTCGTTCGAACGGATACAATCCAGTCGTGTCGTTTCTCGCGAACCACAACCTTTTCCAACGTGCCCAGAATCCTCGTAACCGGAGCCGGCGGCCAGATCGGCTCGGAGCTCGTACCCGCCCTCCGTGAACGGTACGGCGCCGACAACGTACTCTCCACCGACATTCGCACACCCGGCCAGGACGACGTGGGGGCGGGGCCGTTCCAGGTTCTGGACGCCACGGACGCGCGGGCCGTCGGCGCGGCGGCGATGCGGTTCGAGGCCGACTGCATCTACCACCTGGCGGCGATCCTCTCCGCCGTCGGCGAGCGCGATCCGAAACTCGCCTACCAGGTGAACATGGGCGGGACGGTGTCGGTCCTGGAGGTGGCGCGCGACCAGGAGCTCTCGGTCTTCGTCCCGTCGTCGATCGCGGCCTTCGGACCGAGCACTCCGGCGGACGGCACGCCTCAGGACACCGTGCAGCGCCCGACGACGATGTACGGGGTGACCAAGGTCAGCGGTGAGCTGCTCTGCGACTACTACCACTTCAGGTACGGCGTCGACGTGCGGGGGCTGCGCTATCCGGGGATCGTTTCGTACGCGGCGCCTCCGGGGGGCGGGACGACCGACTGGGCGGTCGACATCTTCGTGCACGCCGCGCGGGGTGAGGACTACACCTGCTTCCTTCCGCCGGACGCCCAGCTCGACATGATGTACATCCCGGACGCGCTCCGGGCGACCATCGAGCTGATGGAGGCGGACGCCTCGCGCCTCGAGCACTGGAACGCCTTCAACGTGACGGCGATGCAGCTCGCCCCCCGCGATCTCGCGGAGATCCTCGCGGAGAGGGTTCCGGGGTTCGAGGTGCACTACGACGTCGACCCGGTCCGCGCGGACATTGCGGCGTCCTGGCCCGACCGGATCGACGACTCGGCCGCCCGACGGGAGTGGGGCTGGGCTCCGCGGTACGACGTGGAGGCCATGGTGGACGACATGCTGGCGAACCTGCGACCGCCGGATCCGTCCGCCGGGGACACCACCTGATCGGGCATGAACGACATCCTGACGCAGATCGTCACGCAGCTCCGGGACGACGCGCCCCAGCCGCTGGTCGCGGCGGGCGTCCTGCTCGTGCTCGTGGGAGCGGGCCATCTGGTGGGCCTCGCCTCGAGCCGCCTTCTTCTCCGCGCCCGGAGGGATGATCGCTACGCGAGGCTGACCCGGGGCGTAGTGCGTGATCTCGTCGGCTCCTGGATGGAACTGCAGGCCCACCTGTGGGTCGACTCCAGGGACCCGGAGCGCGCCGACGCCAGCCTCTCGCAGGTCCGCACCCGTGCGATGGCCGCGGCGCGGCACGCACTCCGCGAGGCCGACTTCACGCTGAGCCCCGACACGACCACCGCTCTCGCCGTGACCCCCGTGGACGTCCGCGTCACGACCGATACCGAACACACCTCCGATCCCGGAGCCTGAAGACATGCCGCTCGACCGCCTCACCCCCGTTCTCGATCGCCACGTCGCCGAACTCGAGGAAGCCGGCACCGCCAAGGGCGCCGAACACGTCGTGGTCGGGGTTCGCCCCGCCGAGGGAGACCGCGGGCCGCGCTTCCTTCTCGAGGGGGAGGGCGATCGCGAGTTCATCCGCATGAACTCCAATTCCTACCTGGGGCTCGGCCTGCGGAAGGAGATCATGGAGGCCGAGGAGGAGGGCACCCGACGGTACGGCGCCGGCCCCGGTGCGGTGCGCTTCATCAGTGGGACGTACGACGTACACGTCGCGCTCGAGGAGCGGCTGGCCGCGTTCCACGACCGGGAAGCCGCGATGATCTTCTCCTCCGCGTACGCCACGATCGTGTCCACGATGGTGCCGCTCGTGACCAAGGAGACGGTGCTGATCAGCGACGAGCTGAATCACAACTGCATCATCAACGCCATGAAGCTGGCGCGCCCGGCGGGGAAGGCGATCTACGCCCACAACGACGTCGCCCAGCTCGAAGCGAGACTCGAGGAGTGGGCGGGCCGCGCGAAACGGGCCCTGGTCGCGACCGACGGCATCTTCTCGATGCGGGGTGACCACGCGCCGCTGGACGAGATCGCCGCCGTGTGTCGCCGGTTCGACGACCGCTTCGAGGAGAACGTCGTGCTCTTCGTGGATGACTCGCACGGCGTCGGGGCGTTCGGGGACAGCGGCCGGGGCGTCGAGGAGTACGTCGGAGCCGAGGGGGTCGACGTGCTGGTCGGTACGCTCGGCAAGGCGTTCGGCGTCAACGGCGGGTACGTGGCGTCGGACGCGTCGCTGATCCGGTTCCTCCGCGAGTCCGCTCCGATGTACATCTACTCGAATCCGATCACGCCGGGCGAAGCGCATGCCGCGAAGGCGGCGGTGGACTTCGTGGACTCCGAGGAGGGTCGGGCGGCGCTCGCGCATCTCCGGGCGCTCACGTCCCGCTTCGAGAAGGGCCTCGGTCGCATCGGGATCGAGACGATTCCGGGTGATCACCCGGTCGTACCGCTCATGATTCGTGACACGGCCCGGACGAGAGCGATGGTCCGGCATCTGTTCGATCACGGGGTTCTCGTGACGGGACTTACCTATCCGGTGGTGCCCGAGGGCGACGAGGAGATCCGCACGCAGATCAACGCCGACCACACCGAGAGCGACGTCGACCGGGTCCTCGAGATTCTCGAGGCCTTCGAGGCATGAATCACGACGAGTTCGACGGCGAGGTCTGCATCGCCAACATCGGGGGGCGCCAGCGGGGGACGCGCCTCGGCTTCGGCGTGATCATGGGTGTTGCCGCCATCGCCGTCACGGCGGTGTTGCTCGCCACGGGAGCGCCGAAGCCCGCGCGCCTCTTCGTCGCGCCGCTCTACTGGCTGTCGGCCGTCGGAATCCTGCAATACCGGGGCAGGACCTGAATCGGACTCGCATCGCGCGGTCTGCGCGACATGGGAGACGGGCCCGAGGACATCGAGGACGAGATCGAACGGGTAGCCGTTCGGCAGCAGGCGCAGCAGGTGCGACGCCGGGCTCTGGCCGTGGGGATCCTGGTGTCAGTCGTTCTGCTGCTGCTGCCCTGACGGGGAAGACAGCCGCGGGATGATCGCCGGGACCCGCTCTCGATAGTCCATGTACGCGTCGCCGAAGCGCTGAACGAGCTCCTGCTCCTCCACCGCGACCACGAGCCAGACCCCGGGGATCAGCGCGGCGACCATCAGATAGCTGGCGCCGTGGTTGGCCATCATCGCCCAGCCGATCGCCGCGATGACCAGCGACAGGTAGCGGGGGTGACGCACCCGGCCGTAGAGGCCGCGGTCGAGGAGGACCGTCGCGCCCTCGACCTCCCGCACCCCCAGCATCGTGGGCGTGTCGAGGTGGTCCCGCGTTCGCCGGTCCAGGATCACCGAGATGCCCCACAGCACCACGCCCGCGGCGAACAGCCCCATGTTCGTGCCGAGGTCGCTGCGGTCGACGATGCCGCCGCCCCATCGCCAGAAGCCCGCCATGACGAGCAGACATGCGGGGATGACCACCAGCCAGGTCGGTGCCGGTCCC
>Ga0102929_1000532_pt1 | contig 22235 bp, 17 predicted proteins | sample SalPonR1_B_D2_MG_FD_78510 | JGI IMG/M metagenome (GOLD analysis project Ga0102929, IMG submission 78510) | Salt pond soil microbial communities from South San Francisco under conditions of wetland restoration - Salt Pond MetaG R1_B_D2_MG | ecosystem: Environmental > Aquatic > Marine > Intertidal... | reverse complement strand
GCCCGGCATCTCCTTGAACTGCCGGCGCACCTCGTTCACCACCGAGCCGGCGGCGCGGCCCACAGCCTCCATGGCCAGCGCGGCGAACAGATACGGCACCAGGCCGCCGACCAGCAGGCCGATGATCACCATGGGATCGGACAGGTTGAAATCGAACACCCGCTCGAAGTTGGCCTCCAGCGCGTGGGTGTAGTCGGCGAACAGCACCAGCGCGGCCAGGCCGGCGGAGCCGATGGCGTAGCCCTTGGTCACCGCCTTCGTCGTGTTGCCGACGGCGTCCAGCTGGTCGGTGATGTTACGCACCTCCGACTCGAGCTCGGCCATCTCGGCGATGCCGCCGGCGTTGTCCGTGATGGGACCGAAGGCGTCCAGCGCAACGACAATACCGGTCATGGACAGCATGGTGGTCGCCGCGATGCCGATGCCGTACAGGCCGGCCAGCTCGTGGGCGCCCCAGATGCTGGCGCACACCGCGAGCACCGGCCAGGCCGTGGCCTTCATGGAGACGCCGAGGCCGGCGATGATGTTCGTGGCGTGACCGGTCAGGGACGACTCGGCGACCAGCTGCACCGGCTTGTGATCGGTGCCGGTGTAGTATTCGGTGATCCAGACCATGAACGCGGTCAGCGCCAGGCCGATCACTGCCGCGCCGAACAGGTTCATCGCCTCGCCGGTGCCGCCCATCATGGCCGTGGTGATGGGATAGAAGGCAACGGCGGCGAGCAGGCCGGACGCGATCATGCCCTTGTAGAGCGCGCCCATGATGGAGCCGTTCGAACCCGCCTTCACGAAAAACGTGCCGATGACTGAGGCGACGATGGAGGCGGCGCCGAGCACCAGGGGGTAGACCCAGGCCGCCCAGCCCCAGTCGGCGTGGAACAGCACGCCCAGGAGCATGGTGGCGATGATGGTCACCGCATAGGTCTCGAACAGGTCGGCGGCCATGCCGGCGCAGTCGCCCACGTTGTCGCCGACGTTATCGGCGATCACGCCGGGGTTGCGCGGGTCGTCCTCGGGAATGCCGGCCTCGACCTTGCCCACCAGGTCGGCGCCGACGTCGGCGCCCTTGGTGAAGATGCCGCCGCCGAGTCGGGCGAAGATGGAGATCAGCGAGCCGCCGAAGGCCAGGCCCACCAGCGCCTTGATGGCCTTCTCGCCCTCGATGCCGACGATATTCAGCAGGCCGTAGTAGCCGGCGACGCCGATCAGGCCCAGGCCGACCACCAGCAGTCCCGTGATGGCGCCGCCGCGGAAGGCGACGTCCAGCGCCGGGTTCAGGCCCTTGCGGGCGGCCTCGGCGGTGCGCACGTTCGCCCGCACCGAGACGAACATGCCGATGTAGCCGGCCAGGGCCGAAAACACCGCACCGATGACGAAGCCGAGCGCCGTCCACCAGTCGAGGGCGAAGCCGACCACGATGGCCAGCACCACGCCGACGATGCCGATGGTGGTGTACTGGCGGTTCATGTAGGCCGCGGCGCCTTCCTGAATTGCCGCGGCGATCTCCTGCATCCGGTCATTGCCGGGTGACTGCTTCAGGACCCACTGGACCGAGAACAGCCCGTACAGGATGGCCAGGACGCCGGCGCCGATACACAGCCACAGCGCGAGTTCATACGACATGAGTTGTTCCTCCCGGTCATGTCCACCGATCGGCCCGGCGGGCCGTCGGTTGTTCGTGGTTGTTCAGCTGGAGCGCCTTCCACCCGTACCCGCCGGGCACGAAAACGGTCAGGGCACGGATCCACTGCGCAGACGGTGGCGAAGAACGCACCGCTACGGCTGCTTTCAGGACTCGTTGCTCGTTCCCTAACTCACTGTTTTATGTGGAATTAATGGCGCTCAAGAGGTCTCCGCCACAGTCCCCGGCGGCGACAGCGCGCGCATCATACCATAAATCGTTTCGCGAGCTTCTTGCTCACCGGCACGTTGCGCAGTCTGGCGTAGACGGGCAGGCCGCGGGAATACGGCGGGTAGTCCTCGCCGTTGATCAGCGGGGCGAGGTAGCGCCGGGCGGTGCCGGTGATGCCGTAGCCGTCCTTCGTGATGAAGCGCTTCGGCAGCGTCTTCTCCCGGTTCGCCACCCGGCTCAGCGGCGCCTTGCCGATCTTCCAGCGGTAGGGGCTGTCGGAGGTGCGCTTGATCACCGGCAGTACGGCATCCTCGCCCGCGAGCGCCATCTCCACCGCCGCGCGCCCCACGGCATAGGCCTGTTCCACGTCCGTAGCCGAGGCGATGTGGCGGGCGGAGCGCTGCAGGTAGTCGGCGATGGCGTAGTGGAACTTGAAGCCGGTGCCGTCGCGCACCATCGTCGCGACCTCCGAGGCCACGCCGCCCAGCTGGACGTGGCCGAAGGCGTCCCGGGTGCCGGCATCGGCCAGGAACCGGCCATCCTGGTAACGGGCCCCCTCGGAGACCACGATCACGCAATAGCCGTAGTCTTTCACGCAGCGCTTGACCCGCGCGAGGAACTTTCTCTTTTCGAAGGGCACCTCCGGGAACAGGATGATGTGGGGCGGCTCGCCGGGACCCTCGCCGGCCAGTCCGGCCGCGGCGGCGATCCAGCCGGCATGGCGGCCCATCACCTCCAGGATGAACACCTTGGTGGAGGTCTCGGCCATGGAGGCGACGTCCAGCGCCGCCTCCCGGGTGGAGACGGCCACGTACTTCGCCACCGAGCCGAAACCCGGGCAGTTGTCCGTGATCGGCAGGTCGTTGTCCACCGTCTTCGGCACGCCGATGCAGGTGATCGGGAAGCCCATCCTGTGGCCGATCTGGGACACCTTGTGCGCCGTGTCCATCGAGTCGTTGCCGCCGTTATAAAAGAAGTAGCCGATGTCGTGGGCCTCGAACACCTCGATCAGGCGCTCGTACTCGCGCCGGTTCTCCTCCAGTCCCTTCAGTTTGTAGCGGGCGGTGCCGAACGCGCCGCCCGGGGTGTGCTTCAGCTGGGCGATGGCCCTGGCCGACTCCCGGTTGGTGTCGATCAGCTCCTCCGTGAGGGCGCCGAGGATGCCGTTCCTGCCGGCGTAGACCTTGCCGATGCGGCTCTTGTGCTGGCGTGCCGTCTCGATGACGCCGCAGGCGCTGGCGTTGATGACGGCGGTGACGCCGCCGGACTGGGCATAGAATGCGTTCTTGGCTGCCTTCTTTGCTGACATGGGCTCCCTCGCTGGACTTCGTTTGACGACTGGCGGGGGAGCATAGCCAATTTCACGTGCGCCTTCATGCGCGGACCCGAATTGACCTCGTCACGGGGAGCGGCTACGGTGGCGCGCCACAGCGGCGGCTGGCCGGCGTCCGGCAGGGAGTTCAATCATGCGCATCGTTTTGCTCGGCGCCCCCGGCTCCGGGAAGGGTACACAGGCACAGCGGCTGATGGCGGAGAAGGGTATCCCGCAGATATCCACGGGGGACCTGCTGCGTGCGGCCGTCGCTTCGGGCAACGAACTCGGCCGCAAGGCGAAGTCGGCCATGGACGCCGGCGAACTCGTCTCCGACGATATCGTGCTCGGCATGATCCGCGAACGGCTCGCCGAAGACGACGTGGCCAACGGGTTCATCCTGGATGGCTTCCCCCGCAACGAATCCCAGGCCGAGTCGCTGGACGACCTGCTGGCGGAACTCGGTCAGCCCCTCGACGCCGCCGTGCTTATGGACGTGGATTTCGACATCCTCATGAAGCGGCTGACCGGGCGGCGTACCTGCTCGGCCACGGGCAAGGTGCTGAATGTCTATTTCTCCCCGCAGGAAGAACTGGACGCCTGCCTGGAGGCCGGCGGCGAGCTTGTCCATCGCGACGACGACAACGAGCAGACCATCGCCAACCGGCTGCAGGTCTACCGGGAGCAGACGGCGCCGCTGGTGGATTACTACCGGGACCGCGGCCTGCTGAAGACCGTGGATGCCGAAGGCAGCATCGAGCAAGTCTACGAGCGGCTGGTCTCCGCGGTGGAGGACTGAGGCCGCTTCCCGAGCAGCGCCGCCAGCGCCTCTCCCACCAGTTCGCCGCGCCAGCCCGACAGCGCGCGGAGCCCGTTACCGCCGCCGGCGGCCCGCCGCAGATCCTTGCGGGAGGCGATCAGCTCGGGCTCGATGCCCAGTTCCTCGGCCTTGCCGCGCACGACGCCGGACATCTCGGCGACCAGCGCCTTCTCTGCTGCCGACGGCGCGCCCCGCGCCAGCACCGGCGACGGTCCCGCCCGGCCGATCACCTGCAGCAGCTGATCGCCGGCGCGCCGTGCCAGCCCGGCCGGTACGCCCTGGGTGTCCGCCAGCGCCTGGCGGCTGGAGGGCCGGGACTGGGCCAGGGCGATGAGTACGGCATCCTTCAGTATCCACTGGCGGGGCCGATCCGCCCGCAGGGCTTCGCGCTCCCGCCACACGGCCAGGGCCGCGGCTGCGGCCGCGCTGCGCTCGTCCATGCGCGCCAGCCCCTTCAGCCGCTGCCAGGCCGTCTCCGGCGCCGGCTCGTAGAGCGTCGGGTCCAGCAGTTCGTTGCTGTCGGCCACGGCCCAGTCGAGCCGGCCGAGTTGCGCGAGGCGGTCGCTCAGGATGGTGCGCATCTCCTCGAGGTAGCGCACGTCGTCGGCGGCGTATGCCAGCTGCTCGCCGCTGAGCGGCCGGCGCGACCAGTCGGTGCGCGTGTGATGTTTGCCGAGATCGATGCCCAGCAGCTCGCGCACCAGCGAGGCATAGCCGATCTGCGCCGGATAGCCGCACAGCGCCGCCGCCACCTGGGTGTCGAAGATGCGGCCGGGCAGTCGGCCCGCCGCGCCGAGCAGCACCTCCAGATCCTGCCGGGCGGCGTGCAGCGTGAGCTCGGTGCGGTCGAAGCACTGCCACAGGGGCTCCAGGTCCATCCCGGCCAGTGGATCGATGCAGGCGATGCGCCCGCCGACTGCGAGCTGCACCAGACACAGCCGGGCGTGGTAGGTGCGTTCACGCAGGAATTCCGTATCCGCGGCCAGAGTGTCTCCGGCGTGGATGGTTGCCAGGAACGGGAGCAGGGAAGCCTCGGTATCGATGAAGAGGATGTCGCTCATTGGCGGGTCTTTGCCCTCCGGGGTTATCGTGAGAACATGCGCTGCATGCGAGGATACACTGCCGCGGCGTGCTGATACTGCTCCGGACACTGACGGGTATCGTGCTGTTGCGGCTGGGGCCTGATGCGCTGCCGCGCTCGCTGTTCCTCACCGTCCTCCTGTTCGCCGCAATGCTGGTGGCGAGTTTCACCGGGCTGGCGCTGTCCGGCGGCTGGCAGCCCTGGTCGCCGGCGTTCTTCGCGCTCAGCCTCGGGCTGTCCCTCGGTACCTACACCATCGCGCTGCGGCTGCGCGGCTACCCCGACCGTCTCCCGCAGACCTTCGCCGCGCTGTTCGGTGCCTCGGCGCTGATCAGCGTGGCCGAGCTGCCGCTGCTCGCCACCGGTGCGCTGGAGGCGGAGGGGCAGGGCTTCATCATGGTGCTGCTGGCGCTCATCGCGTGGTCGATACTCGTGGACGGCCACGTCATGGCCCGGGCGCTCGAGGTCCCGCTGATCGGCGGCACGCTGCTGGCGCTGGCGGTATTCTCCGGGCAGCTCGTGCTGTACCAGCAATTCCCCTCGGCCTGACGACCATGCACATCCACGTCGTCGGCATCTGCGGCACGTTCATGGGCGGCATCGCCGGCCTGGCGAAGGCGGCCGGCCACCGGGTCACCGGCTGTGACAGTGGCGTCTATCCGCCGATGAGCGAGGAACTCGAGCGGCTGGGCATCGAGGTCACCGAGGGCTGGGATCCGGCCCAGCTTGAACCCGCACCGGACACGGTGGTGATCGGCAATGTCATGAGCCGGGGCAATCCGCTGGTGGAGGCGGTGCTCGAGCGGGGACTGCCCTACACATCGGGTCCCGCCTGGCTCGCGGAGCACGTGCTGCGCGGACGCCGGGTGCTGGCGGTGGCCGGCACTCACGGCAAGACCACCACCTCCAGCCTGCTGGCCTGGATACTCGAGGTGAACGGGTTCGAGCCCGGCTTCCTGATCGGCGGTGTGCCGGTCGACTTCGGCGCCTCGGCCCGGCTGGGCGGCTCCGATGTCTTCGTGGTGGAAGCCGACGAATACGACACCGCGTTCTTCGACAAGCGCGCCAAGTTCGTCCATTACCGGCCGCGAGTGGCCGTGCTCAACAATCTGGAGTATGACCACGCCGATATCTATGCGGACATGGCCGCCATCCGCTGGCAGTTCCATCAGCTGATCCGCACCGTGCCCGGCGGCGGACGGCTGCTGGTCAGGGCGGGTGATGCGCAACTGGCAGAAACCCTGGAGATGGGCTGCTGGACGCCGGTGGAGACCTTCGCGGCGGGCGCTCCCGCCGACTGGCGCGCGGATTTCGGCGCAGGGGACGACGGCATACGACTGGTCGGTCCCGCCGGCGGCGAGTGCCGGGACACCTGGCCGCTGGCCGGGGAGCACAACCTGGAGAACACCGCGGCCGCGGTGGCCGCTGCCGCCGCGGTGGGCGTGGAGCCGGCGGCGGCGCTGGCGGCGGTGGCCCGGTTCGGCGGCGTGCGCCGGCGCCTGGAGCTGGCGGCCGAGGGCGGCGGAATTCGCGTGTACGACGACTTCGCCCACCATCCGACGGCCATCGCCAGGACGCTGGCCGGCCTGCGCCGGCGCGAGCCGGAGGCCCGCATCGTGGTCGCGCTGGAGCCGCGTTCTAACACGATGCGCCTGGGCGTGCACAGCAAGACCCTGGCCGGTTCGCTGGCCGGCGCCGACCGCGTCTTCGTCTATGCCCCGGACGGCCTCGGCTGGGATCTCACGGGGGCCGTCGCGCCGCTGGGCGCGCGGGTCACACTGGCCGCGGATTACGCGCAAATGGCGGCGGAAGTGCTGCGCGAGGTGGCCGCGGGCGATATCCTCGTGCTGATGAGCAACGGCGGTTTCGGCGGATTGCGCGAGCAGGTGGCCGCCGCCGTCAACGGACAGGGCTGAGGTCCGGCGAAACCGGCGCATCGGCCGGCCCGCCGGCGGCGAAAAACAGGTGAGCATGAGCGACACCGAGATCCCGCTGTTTCCGCTGCGAACGGTCCTCTACCCGGAGGGCCCGCTGCCGCTGCGCATCTTCGAGACCCGCTACGTGGACATGATCAGCCGCTGCCTGCGCGAGGATGCGGGCTTCGGCGTCGTGCTCATCCGCGAGGGCACGGAGACCGGTACGGCCAGCACCTGTGCTACCGGCACCCTGGCGAAGATCATCGACTGGTATCAGGGTAGCGACGGGCTGCTGGGCATCACGGCCCAGGGTAGCCGGCGTTTCCGCCTCGAAACCGTGCGCCAGGCGCCGGACGGGCTCAACTTCGGCCGGGTCGAATGGCTGGAGCCCGAGGCCCGGGTGGAGCTGCCCGCCGCGTTCCGGCCCATGGTGGATATCCTGCGGGGCGTGCTGGACGACCTCGGCCGGCTGTACGAGCCGCTGGAGCGGCGCTACGACGACGCCACCTGGGTGGGTTACCGGTTCGCCGAAATCCTGCCCATCACCCCGGAGCAGAAACAGTTCTGTCTGGAGACCGAGGACGCGCTCGAGCGGCTGGACATCATCCGTGTGATCCTCCGCTCCGCCGGGGAGGAGGAGGAAGACGACGGCTGAGGTTCAGTCCGCGGCCTCCGCGAACGCCTCGGCCGCCTTCTCCAGCGTCGTCCCGATCTCCGCCTCGCCATGGGCGGCGGAAACGAACCCGGCCTCGAACGCGGAGGGCGCGAGATAGATGCCCCGCTCCAGCATGGCGTGGAAGAAGCGGCGGAAACGGTCCACGTCGGCGCCCGCCACCTGGCGATAGCTGCGCACCGGTCCGTCGGCGGTGAAAACGAAGCCGAACATGCCGCCCAGTGAACCGGTGGCCAGCGGCACTCCCGCGTCGGCCGCCGCGCCGGCCATCCCGTCCGCCAGCTGCTGCGTCTTTGCCGTCAGGTCCTCGTAGAAGCCTTCCTGGTCGATGCCTTCGAGCGTGGCGAGACCCGCGGCCATGGCCACCGGATTGCCGGACAGGGTGCCCGCCTGATACACGGGCCCCAGGGGCGCGATGTGCTCCATGATCTCGCGCCTGCCGCCGAAGGCCGCAGCCGGCATGCCCCCGCCGATCACCTTGCCGAAGGTGGTGAGATCGGGGGCGATGCCGAACACCGACTGGGCGCCGCCCTTTGCCACCCGGAAGCCGGTCATCACCTCGTCGAAGATCAGGACGGCGCCGGCGGCGGTGCAGGTCTCGCGCAGGGTCTCCAGGAAGCCGGGCACCGGCGGTACGAAATTCATATTCCCGGCCACCGGCTCGACGATGACGCAGGCGATGCGCTCGCCGTACTCCTCGAACGCGTCGCGCACCTGCTCACTGTTGTTGAACTCCAGCGTGAGCGTGAGTTCAGCGAGCCCCGCCGGTACGCCGGGCGAACTCGGCACACCGAAGGTGAGCGCGCCGGAGCCGGCGCTGATCAGCAGCGAGTCCGAATGGCCGTGATAGCAGCCCTCGAATTTCACGATCAGGTCGCGGCCCGTATAGCCCCGGGCGAGCCGGATGGCGCTCATCGTCGCCTCGGTGCCGGAACTCACCATGCGCACCAGCTCCATGGAGGGCACGAGCTCGGTGATCTTGCGGGCGATCTCGGTCTCCAGTGCGCAGGGCGCGCCGAACGACAGGCCGTCCACCGCAGTGCGCTGCACGGCCTCGATGACCCGCGGGTGAGCGTGACCGAGAATCATGGGACCCCAGGAGCCGACGTAGTCGATCAGCTCCCGCCCGTCTTCGGTCCATACCCGCGGCCCTTCGGCGCGCTTGAAGAACAGCGGCTCGCCGCCGACCGCCGCGAATGCGCGCACGGGGGAGTTCACTCCGCCGGGAATGTATTTGCAGGCTTCGGAAAACAGACTCATGGTGACCTCCTGTGCTGCACGCATCCTAACCGAGGCCGTGCCGCCTTCAAAACCCGCCGGCCGGTCCGTATCATTGTCGTCGACATAGGTAACTGCAATGCGCGGATCTGCCGTGAAGCGCGATCTGCCGTGAAGAGCGATCTCCCATGAAGAGTTATATGTGCCTCATCTGCGGCTATATCTACGACGAGGCCGAGGGCGACCCCGAATCGGGCATACCGCCGAATACCCGCTGGGAAGACGTGCCGCTTTCCTGGCGCTGTCCGGACTGCGGCGCCGGCAAGGAAGACTTCGAGATGGTGGAGGTCTGAACGCCCGCGGCGGGCCTTCAGGGACCGGCGGGCGGCGCCGTGCCGAGCTGCTCCGCGGTGATGCCCTCGGCTGCCAGCATCGCGAGCACGCTGTCCGGGCCCACCAGATGGAGCGCGCCGACGACGACCAGGAACTCTCCCTCGCGTTGGAGCAGCGCGGCGATGCGCGGCGTCCACTTCCGGTTGCGCTCGGTGACGAGGCGGTCGTAGAGGTCGGGATAGCGGCGCAGTTCCTCCAGCAGTTCGTCGGCGAGGTATGCGCTATCGCCCCGCCGCCAGGCCGCCACCGTGCGGTCCATACCCGCCTCGAGGTCGTCGATCCCGGCTAGTGATTCGAGCAGCATGTCGCTCTGCAGCGCGAGCGGCAGGGAGTCGAAGAAGGCGATCTGTTCCTCGAAGGTCTCCAGCCCGGCAACCGGCTTGCCGTCCCGGCGGGCGAGCGCGGCCATGTGGGCGTCGAGGCCCTGGCGGGGATCGTAGCCCTCGCGCATCAGCAGCATCTGGGTGAGGGTGAGCGCGGCATACCAGGGCTCGGCACCCTGCAGCCGGTCCAGGTCGACGCCCGCCGCCGCCGCTGCCTCCCGCGCACGAGTATAGTCCTCCGCGCCCATCAGCGTGGCCAGCGTCTCGCCCTCCGGGGGTGTGCCCCTGGCGAACATGACGGCGGACACCATGGCGGAGTCGAGATCGTCCATGTCGAGTTCCATCACGAGGGCATCCGCCTCGGCGTAGGCCTCCCGGACGGGGCCGGGCAGGGGATAGTCGCTCTCGCGCAGCAGGTGGATGGAGCCGAGCAGCCACACCCGCGTGTCCGCATCCCGGATCTGCCACAGCGGCAGGGCGTCGCCGGCCGCCGCCAGGCCCGGTGCGGCGAGCGCGAGCAGCAGGGCCACGCGGCCGAAGCGGCCGAACGAAACGCGGGCCGGCCGGACTGTCGCGCGGGCGCTCATGCCGGCGCGCTCCCGCCGAGCCAGCGCACGCGGGTATCCAGGCCTCCGTCGCCGCCCAGCAGCAGCCAGCGCCAGGCCGGCGGCCGGTCATCCACCGCAAACTCCACGCGCCGGGGCATGAACTGCCGGCAGGTGGAGGGGGTCGCCAGCAGGCGGTAATGGTTGCGGCGGGCGTCGAACTCCTGGTGGACATGGCCCCACACGAGGCCCCGCACCTGGGCGTGGCGGTCGGCAAGGGCGAGCACGCTCTCCGGCTCGGCCAGGCCGATACCGTCCAGCCAGCGGCTGCCCACCGGCACCGGCTGGTGGTGCAGGCAGAGCAGCGCGGGCTCCTCGCCGTGGGCGGTGAGGTCGGCCTCGGCGGCCGCCAGGGTCGCCGCGTCGAGGCGCCCGCCGATCTCTCCCTCCGCCCAGGTGGAGAGCAGATGCAAGCGCCAGCCGCCGGCCGCGACGACACCGCCGAAGGTGAAGGGTGCACCGGCGAGGAGTTCGCTCATGATCGAGGGGTCGTCGTGGTTACCGGCGAGGCACCAGACGGGCGTGCCGCATTCCGCGAGCAGGCCGCGGAAGCGCTCGTAGGCGCCGCGGGATTCGTCCTGGGCGATGTCGCCGGTGACCAGCACGGCGTCGGGTGCCGCCTCGTCCCGGGCCGCGCGCAGGACAGCGGCCAGCGACTCGGCGGTGCGCACACCGCGCAACTCACCGTGGACGTCGGCGTAGAGATGAGGATCCGTGATGTGCAGGATACGCATCGTCAACCGCAGGCTCCTTCCCCGGGCGGCCGGGCACGAAAAAGGGCGGAGCCCGGCCGGGCTCCGCCCCGATCATAGCGCGAATTCCCGGCTCCATTCCCGCGCGGAGGGTCGAGGATATTGCCGGGCGCGCAGGGTTCAGTAGCGGTAGTGGTCCGACTTGTACGGCCCCTCCACGGGCACGCCGATGTAGCGCGCCTGCTCCTCGCTCAGTGTGGTGATATTCGCGCCGATCTTCTTCAGGTGCAGCCGGGCGACCCTCTCGTCCAGGTGTTTCGGCAGCACGTAGACCCGCTTCTCGTAGTTCTCCGGATGCTGCCAGAGGTCGATCTGCGCCAGTACCTGGTTGGTGAACGAGTTCGACATCACGAAGCTGGGGTGGCCGGTGCCGCAGCCGAGGTTCACCAGCCGGCCCTCGGCCAGCAGGATGATGCGCTTGCCGTCGGGGAAGATCACGTGATCCACCTGGGGCTTGATGTTCTCCCACTCGAGCTCGCGCAGGTGGGCCACGTCGATCTCGTTGTCGAAATGGCCGATATTGCAGACGATGGCCTGGTCCTTCATCCGCTCCATGTGCTCGCCGGTGATGATGTGATAGTTGCCGGTGGCGGTGACGAAGATGTCGGCCTGTTCCACCGCCTCGTCCAGCGTCACCACCCGGTAGCCCTCCATCGCCGCCTGCAGGGCGCAGATGGGATCGATCTCGGTGATCCACACGGTGCAGCCGAGGCCGCGCAGGCTCTGGGCGCTGCCCTTGCCCACGTCGCCGTAGCCGCACACCACCGCGACCTTGCCGGCAATCATCACGTCGGTGGCCCGCTTGATGGAGTCCACCAGCGACTCCCGGCAGCCGTAGAGGTTGTCGAACTTGGACTTGGTGACCGAGTCGTTCACGTTGATGGCGGGGCAGCCCAGCGTGCCTTCGCGCTGCATCTCGTAGAGCCGCTTCACGCCGGTGGTGGTCTCCTCGGAGAGCCCGCGGATCTCCTCCATCAGTTCCGGGTGCTGCTCGTGCACGACCTGGGTCAGGTCGCCGCCGTCGTCCAGCAGCATGTTCGGCTTCCAGCCGTCCGGCCCGGTGATGGTCTGGTCGACGCACCACCAGTATTCCTCCTCGGTCTCGCCCTTCCAGGCGAATACGGGCACGCCGGAGGCGGCGATGGCGGCCGCCGCGTGATCCTGGGTGGAGAAGATGTTGCAGGAGGACCAGCGCACCTCGGCCCCCAGTGCGGTGAGCGTCTCGATGAGGACCGCCGTCTGGATGGTCATGTGCAGGCACCCGGCAATGCGGGCACCGGCCAGCGGCTGCTTGTCGGCGAACTCCTCGCGCACCGCAATGAGGCCCGGCATCTCCGTCTCGGCGATGGCGATCTCCTTGCGGCCCCACTCGGCCAGGCCGATGTCGGCTACCCGGTAGTCCTGTGCCGGCATCTCGGCGGCGTTGCTGCTCATTGGGTCTTCTCCGTATTGGTAAAGAGTCGGTCCACTCGTCTCCGGCGGCTGCGCCGATGCGTCAGGCGGCCGCAGCGCCCCGCAGGGTCTCCGCCACGTCGGTGCGCTCCCAGGTGAAGTCGGCGTCCAGCCGGCCGAAGTGTCCGTAGGCCGCGGTCTTGCGGTAGATGGGCCGGATCAGGTCCAGCATCTCCAGGATGCCGTAGGGGGTGAGGTCGAAGTGCTCGCGTACCAGCGCCGTGAGGCGTTCCTCCGGCACCTTGCCGGTGCCGAAGGTGCGCACCGAGATCGAGGTGGGCTCGGCCACGCCGATGGCGTAGCTGACCTGGATCTCGCAGCGCTCGGCCAGGCCGGCGGCGACGATATTCTTGGCGACGTAGCGGCAGGCGTAGGCGGCGGAACGGTCCACCTTGGAGGGGTCCTTGCCGGAGAAGGCACCGCCGCCGTGCCGGGCGCTGCCGCCGTAGGTGTCCACGATGATCTTGCGGCCGGTCAGGCCGCAGTCGCCCATGGGGCCGCCGATCACGAAGCTGCCGGTGGGGTTGATGTGGTAGACGGTGTCCCCGGTCAGCCATTCGGCCGGCAGCACCGGCTTGATGATCTCCTCCATGACGGCCTCGCGTAGCTCCGCCTCGGAGATGTCCGGCGCGTGCTGGGTGGAGACCACCACCGCATCGATGGCGACCGGCTTGTGGTCCTCGTAGCGGAAGGTCACCTGGCTCTTCGCGTCCGGCCGCAGCCAGGTCAGGTCGCCGCACTTGCGCACCTCGGCCTGGCGCTTCACCAGGCGGTGGGAGAAGGTGATCGGCGCCGGCATGAGCACGTCGGTCTCGTTGGTGGCATAGCCGAACATCAGGCCCTGGTCGCCGGCCCCCTGGCTGCGCCGGTCCTCCCGGTCCACGCCCTGGGCGATGTCCTGGGACTGCTTGCCGATGGCGTTCAGCACGGCGCAGGAGTCGCCGTCGAAGCCCATGTCCGAGCTCGTATAGCCGATGTCCGTCACCACATCACGCACCAGCGCCTCGATGTCCACCCACGCGCTGGTCGTGATCTCGCCGGCCACCATGACCATGCCGGTCTTCACCAGCGTCTCGCAGGCGACCCGGGCATGCTTGTCGTCCGCGAGGATGGCGTCCAGCACCGCGTCCGAGATCTGGTCCGCGACCTTGTCGGGATGACCCTCGGAGACCGACTCCGAGGTGAACAGGAAGACATCGCTCATGAAGTTAATTCCGCAATTCAGACGTAATCAGCAATGATACAAGAAATTATCCAGGCCACGCCGCGTCTCCCGGGCAGTTTGCTGCGCAGAAGCGAGACAGAGCCGCCGCGGACCGCCGCGACCGCGCTTGCCCGCACCCTACCAAAAAGCGAAAATGCGCGCCTCTTCGTTTGGGGATTTCCGATGTCGAGCACTGCCGAAGACACGCGCGCCGGCCGGCCGCCACGACGCGAACTGGCCAACGCGCTGCGTGCCCTGTCCATGGATGCCGTGCAGGCGGCGAAGTCGGGCCACCCCGGCATGCCGATGGGCATGGCGGATATTGCCGAGGTGCTCTGGAACGACTTCCTGCAACACAATCCCTGCAACCCGCGCTGGGACAACCGGGACCGCTTCGTGCTCTCCAACGGGCACGGCTCAATGCTGCTGTACTCGCTGCTGCATCTGACCGGTTACGACCTCGGTCTGGACGAACTCAGGAATTTCCGCCAGCTCGGCTATCGCACCGCGGGGCACCCGGAGCGAGAACCGGACCTGGGCATCGAGACCACCACCGGTCCCCTGGGACAGGGCCTCGCCAACGGGGTAGGCATGGCGCTCGCCGAGAAGATACTGGGGGCCCGCTACAACCGGCCCGATTTTCCGGTCGTGGACCACCTCACCTACGTGTTCCTGGGCGACGGCTGCCTCATGGAGGGCATTTCTCACGAAGCCTGCTCTCTCGCCGGGACGCTCGGGCTCGGCAAGCTGGTCTGCCTGTACGACCAGAACGGCATCTCCATCGACGGCGAGGTGAACCACTGGTTCACCGACGACACCCCCGGCCGTTTCGCCGCCTACGGCTGGCACGTGATCCCGGAAGTCGACGGCCACGATCCGCTCGCCGTGGCCGAAGCGCTGGCCGAGGCGCAGGCGGAGACGGCGCGCCCCACCCTGATCTGCTGCCGCACCGTGATCGGTTACGGCGCCCCGAACAAGCAGGGCAGCGCCGATACCCACGGCGCGCCGCTGGGCGAGGACGAGATCGCCGCCGCGCGCGAGCAGCTGGGCTGGCATCACGCTCCCTTCGAGGTACCGGAGTCCGTGCGAGCGGCCTGGGATGCCCGGCAACGGGGTACCGAGGCCGAGGCCGCCTGGGACCGGCTGCTGGAGGCCTGGGCGGAGGCTCATCCCGACGCGGCCGCGGAGTACCGCCGGGTCATGGCCGGGGAATTGCCGGCGGACTGGTCCGACGCCGCCGACGAGGCCATCCGGGAGATCGCCGCCGCCGGGGCCGATGTGGCGACCCGCAAGGCTTCGCAGATCGCGCTGAATGCCTTCGCCCCCCACCTGCCGGAACTGGTGGGCGGCTCGGCCGACCTCACCGGCTCCAACAACACCTGGCACGACGGCTCGAAGGCGGTGAATGCGGCGGACGCCGCGGGCAACTACGTCTTTTTCGGCGTGCGCGAATTCGCCATGACCGCCATCGGCAACGGCATCGCCCTGCACGGCGGACTGCGCCCGTACTGCGGCACGTTCCTGGTGTTCTCCGACTACGCCCGCAACGCGGTGCGCATGGCGGCGCTCATGGAGGTGCCGAACATCCTCGTCTACACTCACGATTCCATCGGACTCGGTGAGGACGGCCCCACCCATCAGCCCGTCGAGCACGCGGCCAGCCTCCGGCTGATGCCCAACCTGCAGGTCTGGCGGCCCTGCGACACGGTCGAGACGGCAGTGGCCTGGCGTGCAGCGCTGGAGCGCGGCGACGGCCCCACGGCGCTGGTGCTGACCCGCCAGGGGCTGCCCCACCAGCAGCGCGACGAGGCCGGCATCGAGGCCATCGCGCGGGGCGGCTACGTCCTCGGCGACTGCGGCGGGGAGCCGGATCTCATCTTGATGGCCACGGGCTCCGAGGTGCACCTGGCCATGGCGGCGGCCGGCAGCCTCACCGCCGACGGCCTTGCCGTACGCGTCGTTTCCATGCCCTGCTGCGAAGTCTTCGACCGCCAGGAGCGGGACTACCGCGAGGCCGTGCTGCCGGCCTCGGTGACCCGCCGCATCGCGATCGAGGCGGGCGCGACGGCCGGCTGGGGGCGCTACGTCGGCGCCGGGGGGGCGGTGATCGGCCTCGACCGCTTCGGCGAGTCGGCGCCGGCAGGGGAGCTGTTCGAGAAGTTCGGCTTCTCGGTGGAGAATGTGGTGACGGTGGCCCGCAGGCTCACTGCCTGAGGGCCGGCGGAAGAATCAGTGGAGCAGGCGCGCGCCGCGCGCCTCAGCAGGAGGAATCGATGACTATCAAGATTGGCATCAACGGCTACGGAAGGATCGGGCGCATGGTCCTGCGCTCGGTCTACGAGAGCAACCGGCGTGCGGAACTCGAGATCGTGGGCATCAACGACCTGGGCGACGCGGACACCAATGCGCACCTCACCCGCTACGATACCGCCCACGGCAAGTTCCCGGGCACGGTGGAGGTCGACGGCGATTCGATGATCGTGAACGGCGACCGCATCCGCGTGTTCTCCGAACGGGATCCGGCGAAGCTGCCCTGGGGCGAGCTGGGCGCGGACATCGTGTTCGAGTGCACCGGCCTGTTCCGCACCAAGGAGAAGGCCTCGGCCCACATCGAGGCCGGCGCGAGCAAGGTACTGATTTCCGCGCCGTCGGGCGGTGACGCGGACGCGACCATCGTCTACGGCGTGAACCACGACACCCTGTCGGCCTCGGATACGGTGGTGTCGAACGCTTCCTGCACCACCAACTGCCTGGCGCCGCTGGTGAAGCCGCTGCACGACGCCATCGGCGTGGAGCACGGTATCATGACCACCATCCATGCCTACACCAACGACCAGGTCCTGACCGACGTCTACCACAAGGACCTGCGCCGGGCCCGCTCGGCCACCATGTCGATGATCCCGACCAAGACCGGCGCCGCCGCGGCTGTCGGCCTGGTGCTGCCGGAGCTGAAGGGCAAGCTGGACGGCTTCGCCATCCGGGTACCGACCATCAACGTCTCCATGGTCGATCTCAGCTTCGTCGCCTCCCGTGAGACCGGCAAGGAGGAGATCGACAAGCTCCTGAAGGAGGCGAGCGAAGGCGCGCTGAAAGGCATCCTCGCCTATAGCGACGAGCCGCTGGTGTCGATGGACTTCAACCACGACCCCGCCTCCTCCATCTACGAGGCACCGCTGACCAAGGTCATGCAGGGCACGATGGTCAAGGTGTGTGCCTGGTACGACAACGAGTGGGGCTTCTCCAACCGGATGCTGGACACGGCCCTGGCCATGGCAAGGGCCGGCTGACCACGACCAACGCGGCGCGGCGCAGGGCGGCTAACGGCCGTCCGGCGCATCGTCCTTGCGCCGCCACCTATCCAGGGAGCAGGCAATGACTATCCTGAAGATGACGGAGCTGGACCTGCAGGGAAAGCGGGTCCTGATCCGCGAAGACCTGAACGTGCCCCTCGACGGGGGACGGATCACCTCCGACACCCGCATCCGTGCCGCGCTGGAGGGCATCCGGCTGGCGCGTGACGCCGGTGCTGCGGTGATCGTGATGTCCCACCTGGGCCGACCGAAGGAGGGCGAGCCGCAGCCCGAGTTCTCGTTGGCACCCGTGGCGGCGCGCCTCGGCGAGCTGCTGGGCGGCGAGGTGAAGCTGGTCGGCGACTGGCTGGACGGTGTCGACGTCGTGCCCGGCGAGGTGATGCTGGCGGAGAACGTGCGCTTCAACGCCGGCGAGAAGGCCTGTGACGAAACCCTGTCGCGGCGCATGGCCGCGCTGTGCGACGTCTTCGTCATGGACGCCTTCGGCACCGCGCACCGGGCCCAGGCCAGCACTTACGGCGTGGCGAAATACGCGCCGGTGGCCTGCGCCGGGCCGCTGCTGGCCCGTGAGCTCGAGGCCCTCGGGAAGGCGATGGAGCATCCGGCCACGCCGGTGGTCGCCATCGTGGGCGGCGCCAAGGTCTCGACCAAGCTGTCCGTGCTCGAGGCGTTGTCCGACCGGGTGGACCACCTGATCGTCGGCGGCGGCATGGCCAATACCTTTATCGCCGCCGCGGGGCATGTCGTCGGCCAGTCGCTGTACGAGGCGGATATGGTGGCCGAGGCGAAGCGCCTCGCCGCCGATACCGGTGACCGTGCCGATATCCCGGTGCCGAGCGACGTGGTCGTGGCCGGGGAGTTCGACGCTGCGGCGGAGGCGGACGTGAAGCCGGTGGAGGCGGTGACCGAGGACGAGATGATCATGGACATCGGCCCCGACACCGCCGAGCGTTTCGCCGCCCTCATCGCCGAGGCGGGAACCGTGGTGTGGAACGGCCCGGTCGGCGTGTTCGAGTTCGACCAGTTCGGCGAGGGGACGCGGGCGGTCGCCCGGGCCATCGCCGAGAGCGACGCGTTCTCCGTGGCCGGCGGCGGCGATACGCTGGCGGCCATCGAGAAATACGGCGTGGCCGACGGCATCTCCTATATCTCGACCGGCGGCGGCGCGTTCCTGGAGTTCCTGGAGGGTAAGACCCTGCCCGCGGTCGCCATGCTGGAGGAGCGGGCCGCCGAGGCCTGATCCGCGCCGCCCCGGCCGCGCGTTCCCGGGGGCGGTACGCGGGGAATGCGATGGCGGTATGCGATAATCTGCGCGCGCCGAACAGGAGGCCAGGCACTTGAGAAGAACAAAGATCGTGGCGACCCTCGGGCCGGCTACGAGCGCGCCGGAGACCCTCAGGGAGATCATGCGTGCGGGGCTGGACGTGGCCAGGCTCAATTTCTCCCACGGCAGCGGGGCCGAGTTGCGCGAGCGCGTCGCCACCCTGCGCCGGGTGGCCGCCGAGGAGGGGCGCTACGTAGCGCTGCTCGGCGACCTGCAGGGGCCGAAGATCCGCATCCGGCGGTTCCAGAACGGCAGCGAGCAGCTGGCCCGCGGTGCCGATTTCTTCCTGGACCCGGACCTCGACGACGATGCGGGCACCGATGCCGGCGTAGGCATCGCCTACGAACGGCTGGCCGCCGACGTCACCCCCGGCGACACGCTGCTGCTGAACGACGGCCAGATCGAGCTGGAGGTGACTGCCATCGAGGGCAACCGGGTGCACACCAGGGTGGTCATCGGCGGGGTGCTTTCCGACTACAAGGGCATCAACCTGCGCGGCGGCGGGCTGTCCGCTCCCGCGCTCACCGACAAGGACCGGGAGGACATCCGGCTGGCCGCCGACCTGGACCTGGACTACCTGGCCGTCTCCTTCGTGCGCACCGCCGACGACATCGCGGAGGCGCGCCGGCTGTTCGGGGAGGCGGGCGGCGACGGTCTGATGGTGGCCAAGATAGAGCGCGCCGAGGCCGTCGCCGAGATCGAACCCATCATCGAGGCGTCCGATATCGTCATGGTGGCGCGGGGCGACCTCGGTGTGGAGATGGGCTTCGCCGAACTCACCGGGCTGCAGAAGCGAATCATCGCCATGACCCGCCAGCGCAATCGAATCGCCATCACAGCCACCCAGATGATGGAGTCGATGATCGGTAGTGCCATGCCCACTCGGGCGGAGGTCTCGGACGTGGCGAACGCCGTCATCGACGGCACCGACGCGGTGATGCTGTCCGCCGAGACCGCCGTGGGCCAGTATCCGGTGGAGGCGGTCGGAGCCATGGCGGAGGTCTGCGTGGGCGCGGAGAAATTCGGCACCGCAGGCTCGCGGCGCCGGGACCGCATCGACGACACCTTCCGCTACGTGGACGAGGCCATCGCCATGGCCGTGATGTATACCGCCAATCACCTGGCGGTGAAGGCGATCATCGCGCTGACCGAGTCGGGCTCGACCGCGCGCTGGATGTCCCGCGTGCGCTCGGACATTCCCATCTACGCCTTCACCCGGCACGAGCGGACCCGGCGGCGGGTGGTGCTGTACCGGGGTGTCTACCCGGTGTCCTTCGATATCACCCATACGGACTCGCAGAGCCTCTACCGGGAGATCTTCGATCTGATGCTCGGCCGCGGTCTGGTGGAGGAGGGCGACCTGGTCATCTTCACCAAGGGCGACATGACGGGCGTGCAGGGCGGTACCAACGCCATGAAGATACTGCGGGTGGTGCAAGGTGGCTGACACGGGGACGGCGTGACGGCCCGCCCGGTCAGGCGCTGGCTGGTCCGGGGCGCAGCGGCGCTGGGCCTTGCGGCACTCGGTGCGTTCGCCGCCGCGTGGCTGCTCCTGCGGGCGAGTCTGCCGCCCCTCGACGGTCGCCTGGAGGCGGCCGGGCTGGCGGCGCCCGTCGCCGTCGAGCGCGACGCTGCCGGCGTGCCCACGGTCACGGCGGGCAACCGTACCGATCTCGCCTTCGCGACCGGGTTCGTGCACGGTCAGGACCGTTACTTCCAGATGGACCTCGCCCGCCGCGGCGCGGCCGGCGAACTGGCCGCCCTGTTCGGCGCAGCCGCGCTGGAGATGGACCGGCGTGTGCGCCTGCACCGGCTGCGCAGCCGCGCCGAGACCGTGGTGGCACGTTCGGGCGCCGCCGAGCAGGCAATCATCCGCGCCTATGCAACGGGCGTGAATGCCGGTCTCGAGAGCCTGGACGCGCGCCCCTTCGAGTACCTGCTGCTCGGCACGGAGCCCGCGCCCTGGCGGCCGGCGGACACCGTGCTTGTGCTCTACGCGATGTTCCTGCAGCTGAACGACGAGACCGGCCGCCGCGACATGGAGCGGGGTTTCGTGCACAGCCGTCTGCCCCGGGCCGTCTACGACCTGCTCTATCCGCTGGGTACCGAGTGGGACGCCCCGCTGGCCGGCGGACCGGCACCCGCTCCGCCGTTGCCCGCCGAGAGCCGCTACGACCTGCGCACATTGACCGGCCGGGTCGCGCCCGCCCCGGCGGCGGAGCCCGAGCCGCCGGCGATACCGGGCAGCAACAACTGGGCGGTGGCCGGCGCACTGACCGCCGACGGGCGCGGCCTGGTGGCCAACGACATGCACCTGGGGCTGGCCGTGCCGAACACCTTCTACCGTGCGTGCCTGGTGCATCGGGCGGATGACGTGCGTCTCTGCGGCGTCACCCTGCCGGGCACGCCGGCACTCGTGGCCGGTTCCAATGGGCACATCGCCTGGGGTTTCACGAACAGCTACGGCGACTGGACGGACCTGGTGGCGCTGGAACCCGGTTCCCGGGCCGGCACCTACCGCACAGCCGAGGGCGAGCGCGAGTACCGGGAGGTGGCCGAGACCATCGAGGTCGCCGGCGGCGAACCGGTGGAACTCGTCGTGCGGGAGACGGTGTGGGGTCCGGTACTGCCCGGTATCGTGCCCGAAGACGGCGAATTCGCACTGGCCTGGACGGCGCACCGCCCCGGCGCCGTGAACCTGGGACTCATGCGCCTGGAGGCGGCCCGCAGCGTGGCCGAGGCCCTGCCGCTGGCCGCGGCCGCAGGCATCCCGCCGCAGAACTTCACCGTCGCCGATGCCAGCGGCAGCATCGGCTGGACCATCGCGGGGCGCATCCCGCGGCGCAGCGGCGGGTTCGACTCCCGCAGGCCTGCGGACTGGAGCCGGCCGGGCGTGGGCTGGGACGGTTGGGTGGCGCCGGCGGATTATCCCCGCATCATCGGCCCGCGGTCCGGGCGTATCTGGACCGCCAACGCGCGTGTGATCGACGGCCGGGCGTTCCGCCTGATCGGACCCGGCGACTACGACCTGGGCGCCCGCGCCGGGCAGATCCGTGACGCGCTGGCGGGCCTGCGGGATGCGCGCCCCGCCGATATGCTGGCCATCCAGCTGGACGACCGGGCCGTCTTCCTCGCGCGCTGGCGCGGGCTGCTGCTGGAGGTGCTCGACGAGCCCGCCGTCGAGGCCGATCCGGCCCGGGCCCGTTACCGGCGACTGGCCGAGCAATGGATCCCGAGGGCCAGTGTGGACTCGGTGGGCTATCGCCTGGTGCGCAGCTTCCGCGCCCGTATCCTGGAGCGGGTGATGGCCGGCCTGACCGCGGAGCTGACGCCGGCCCTGCCCGGCGACCGGCGCCTGGCCCCCAGCCGGCAGTTCGAGGGCACGGCCTGGCGGCTGGTCACCGCGCGGCCGGCGCACCTGCTGAATCCGGACTACGCCAGCTGGCGCGAGCTGCTGCTCGGCGCGGTGGACGCCGCCATCGACTGGTACGCCGGGAATTACGACTCGCCCCTGGAGGAGCGCACGTGGGGCGAGCGCAACACGGCGCGCATCCAGCATCCGCTGTCCCGTGCCATCCCCGTGCTGGCGCCCTGGCTGGACATGCCCAGCGAACCGCTGCCGGGCGACGCCAACCTGCCCCGGGCCCAGGGTACGCGCTTCGGCGCCGCGGAGCGCTTCGCGGTTTCTCCGGGGGCCGAGGAGGCCGGCTATTTCCACATGCCCGCGGGGCAGAGCGGCCATCCGCTGTCCCCCTGGTACGATGCGGGCCACGACGACTGGGCCGAGGGGCGCGCCGCGCCGTTTCTGCCCGGCGCCGCCGCGCACCGTCTCGATCTGGTGCCTCCGGGCGACGACTGAGCCGGGTTGTCAGCGCGGGGCCGTAACGGGATACTGGATGGCTCAGTGCCGAGCGCACGGGGAACAGGACCGGACATGACACAGAAGAGATTCACGGGTACAGACCGCTACGTCGCCACCGAAGACCTGATGATGGCGGT
>Ga0102929_1000527_pt1 | contig 22372 bp, 14 predicted proteins | sample SalPonR1_B_D2_MG_FD_78510 | JGI IMG/M metagenome (GOLD analysis project Ga0102929, IMG submission 78510) | Salt pond soil microbial communities from South San Francisco under conditions of wetland restoration - Salt Pond MetaG R1_B_D2_MG | ecosystem: Environmental > Aquatic > Marine > Intertidal... | reverse complement strand
GGGCGTGTCGACGAGACACGGGTGAATCCCGTCCTGTTCCTGGCCAACGGCGTCACCTCGACCTTCCCGGCCGGAGAGGTCGATCCACCCGTATGGGACACCGCCATCGCCGCGATCGAGTCGGGGGACCTGCCCGGCCCCCGCATCCATCGATCCGGGGCGTACTTCGGTACCGCGCGGCCCGGCTGGCGACACGACGCCATGACGCCCGACTCGATCCGGGCCGAGGTCGACTGGTGGGCGGACCGCGGGGTGGCCGGCTTCAAGGCCAAGGGCATCCGCTACGAGCAGTTCGAGGTGCTCGTCGAACAGGCCGCGACACACGGGCTCACGGTGACCGGCCACCTCGACTCCGGCCGGGGCAGCACGGTGAACCCGCGAGCCGCCCTCGAAATGGGCGCGAAACGGATCGAGCACTTTCTCGGCGGTGACGCGCTCCCGGCCACGACCTCCGCGTACGCGACGCTCGAGGACCTGGACGTGGAGGACCCGGAGACGCGTCGACTCCTCCTCGAGCAGATCGAGCGCTTCCGCGCGAATCGCGCCTTCTTCGATGCGACGCTCACCGCCTACGAGTACTTCGGTGACCAGGAGCCCGAGGTGTTCGAGGACTTCGCCGACGAGCGATCCTTCCTGACGCCGTACGCCCGGGAGGTCACGGGCGAGCGTCTGCCACGCGACCCGGTCGAGCAGTTCGCGAAGATCTACGACGTGAAACACGAGACGCTGAAGCTCTTCGTCGACAACGGCGGCGAGCGCTGGCTCACCACCGGAACCGACCACCCGAGCTGGGGACAGTTCTTCAGCGGCTTCTCGATCCATCGCGAGATGCACGCCATGACGCGAGCCGGCGTGCCGAACGACGCCGTGCTGACCGCGGCCACCCTCAACGGTGCGCGCGCCCTCGGCGTCGACGATCGGCTCGGCAGCCTTCAGGAGGGCAAGCTCGCCGACCTCACCATCGTGCGGGGAGACCCGCTGTCCGACATCACCGCCACTCGAGATGTCCTGCACGTGGTCAAGGGTGGCGAGGTGTACGACCCCGCCGCTCTCCTCGACACCGTCCGCGGTACCATGGGACCATCCGTGGAGGCAGAGGCGGACTGGTGGCGGGGGAACGTGCGGCTGGGTCGCTGACAACACCACCGACGGGGGTGCCAGCACGCGAAGAGGCCGGTCACCCCGGAAGGTGACCGGCCTCGTTCCGCGCTCGACCACGCGCCCGAGAGCCCGAGAGAGGCTCAGGCGCGTGGGCGCCTCAGGCTCCGGACATCACTGCACGATGCGGAGCGGCAGCGGCGTCGGCGTCATGAGCTTGTGAATCGGGGCCAGCGGCGGACCCTGGTTGCCGGAGAAGCCGCCCTGCGGCCCCTCCTCGTCCCCGAGCACCTCGCCGAAGGGGATCCACGCGTCCATGGTGTTCCACGTGATCACGTTGTCCTGCGTCTCGGGCTCGAGCATGTGCGCCACCAGGCGGCCGCGCATCTGGCCCGTCCGGACGATGTAGGTCCCGGCCGGGTATTCCTCGTCCATCACCAGCGGCTCTTCACCCAGGGTGAGGTTGGTCGTCGCCGCATGGTCGTACTGCTGTTCGAAGTCGACGCCCGTGATCTCGTACGCCTCGACGTTCAGCGTGGCCGGGCGCGTCAGGCGCTCGACCGTGATCCCGTTGCGCTGGAGCATCGCGACCGCGTCGATCGCCTGGCGCGGCAGGATGTAGGCGTAGGGGAGATCCCGGTAGCCTCGGACGACCGCCTTGGTCAGGAAGCGATCGCTCGTCACGGTGATCACGTCCTCGAAGGGATCGGCGTCGCCCCGGTCGCCCTCGTACTCGGGATCCAGGATCTCGTACGTCACCGTCCGGTCCTGCGGCTCGTAGTCGCTGTTCTCGACGAGAACCGGGACCTGCCCCTCGGCCCGCATGCCGGCCTCGATCGTCTCGACGCGCGTCCTGCGGATCAGCCCCTTCAGCTCCTCCGCGTTCTCGGCCGAGTGCTCCATGACGTCGAGATAGGCGAGCTTGCCGGCGTCCGCCGCCGCGGCCTGATCGTCCTGCCAGCCCGGCGACTCGAACAGGATTCCAACCGTGTTCACGAGACCGTTGTAGTTCCGGCCGATCCGGACCTGTGAGCCACCGCCGCGCCACTCCGTCTCGTTTCCGCCGGAGTAGTACCACGACTTGTAGCCGGCCGCCTCGACGCGCTCGTCGATGGCCGGGAAGATGCCGAAGTCGCACCAGTCGGTCAGGGCCTCGTCCGCGCCCGGGTGCGAGGTGCACTGGTAGGTGATGTGGTACGGGAACGACCCGCCGTTGTGGCCGTCGACGAGCAGGTGCGGCGCCCAGTCGTTGATGAGCAGCCCGTAGTTCTTCAGAGAGGCCTGCTCCCGCTTGACCCAGTCGCGGTTCATGTCGATGCCCCACGAGTTGCCCCGCGTCGAGCGCGGCTCGGCCTCGAACCCGTCCGGGTTGATCTGGGGGGCCATCACGATGACGACCTCCTCCAGCAGTGCGTTGGCCTCCGTTCCCTCGGTCGCGAGTTCGCGGGCGAGAACCAGAAGGCTCTCCCGAAGCGTCCGCTCACCCCCGTGGACGTTCGCGTTGAAGAACAGGATCGGCCGATCGAGCGACCACGCCTCCTGCGGCGTGCTCACACGGGGCTCGGAGAACACCATGTAGGGCAGCTGGCGACCCTGAAAGGTCTCTCCGTAGGTGTCCAGGTACATGACGGTCGTCTGCGACGCGACGTCCTGGAGGTAGTCCCACATCTCGAGGTGGGGCGTGTACTCGGTGCCTCCGTTCATCTCGAACGAGGTCTGCGGCATCTGCGCCGTGGCCGGGGCGGCGAGCCCCCCGATCAGGACGGCGAGTGCCAGCGACGACTGCAGGGTGCGGCGAATCATGGTGCGGCGAATCACTATGGGCTCCGGCGATGTGGCGGTATCGTGCGTCGAAACGGACCGTCCCGACCGCGGCGTAGATTCCCGATCGAGGCCGTTCGGTGCAAGGGCTCGGCGCAGGAAGATTTCTGTCGGGGTCCCGTTCGGGGGTACCGGTGAAAGGACCCGCGAGCAGGCAGCAGCGTTGTGCGGTGACGTCGCTCGGACCGCGCGCGCCCACGCCCCGAAGGCCCCGGCGGCCCCGTGTCACCCGCGCAGCGTCTGCCCCCCGTCCACCACCAGCAGGTGACCCGTCACGAAGGGCGCGCGAGCCAGGAACAGCACCGCCTCCGCGACGTCCTGCGGAGTCCCGGGACGCCCAAGGGGGATCCCCGACACCTCTCGCTCCAGCGCCTCCTCGTCCATGTCGTCGGGAGGCAGTACCAGGCCCGGCGCAATCGAATTCACCCGGACCTCCGGCGCGAGCGCCAACGCCTGCACCTTCGTGAGATGGACAACCGCCGCCTTGGCGACCGAATGGTGGCCGTACCGCACCCACGGACGAATGCCCATGTGGTCGGCGATGTTCACGACCGAGCCCCCGGACTCACGGAGGAGGTCCGCGCAGGCCCGCGTGAGCAGGTGTGGCCCGCGAAGATTCACGTCGTGGACGGCGTCCCACTCGTCGGCGTCGACATCCAGCAAGCGGGTCGAGAAGAAGTTCGCGGCGGAGTTCACGAGCAGGTCGAGCCGTCCCGGGCCCTCGCGAACGGCGGCCGCGAGTCGGGCCGACGTCTCGGGCTCCGCGAGGTCGCCCTGCACCGTCCATGCGCGGCGACCCACCTCCCGAAGGATCCCCGCGACTTCCTTCGCGGGACCCTCGGACGACCGGTAGTTCACGACGACGTCGTACCCGGCGTCCGCGAGGGCGAGCGTGATGGCTCTGCCGACGCGGACGGCACCACCGGTGACGAGCGCGACGGGGGTGTGCGTTGCAGACATCGGGATGTGATTCCTCGCAGAAATGGACGTTGGCGCGGTCCCGGCCATCTCGTCGGCGGGGACGATCCAAGCTCACCTCCGGTTCCGACGCCGCCAAGCCGACGTGAAGCGCGCCTCGTCGCCCCGAGAGTCCCTGAATCTCGGCGGTCGCCGTTCCGCGGCCGACCCCGCCGTCCGACTTGCCCGCGACTTCCCGAACCGGCACCTCTCTACAGAACGAGTGGATGGCACCACATTTCGGAGGGCCGTCGGACACGGCGGTCGACTCCATGTACGCACGCTTCACGAGGTGAGCCCTGTGGCAGGTGTTCTCGAGCAGCTCGGCGCGATCCGGGCCAAGGCGGGGGAGACCCGCACGACGGGTCTGAGCGACCAGACGATCTGCGATTTCGCGTCCCGCGACACCGAACTCGTCGAGGCGGTGGATGCCGCCACGAAGGAGCTGGCCGCGCTGGAGAGCGAATATCCGGAACTCATCTCGCTCGGCGAGATGGAGCAGATCCACGCGATCGAGAAACATCTCGTCAACTTCTACGCCGACGACACGGTCAATCCTTACGTGGCGCTCGCCGCTCGCGGACCGTGGATCGTCACGACGAAGGGCGCCGTGGTCCATGACAACGGTGGATACGGAATGCTCGGCTTCGGGCACCTTCCGGGGCCGATCGTCGAGGCGATGTCCAAGCCACAGGTCATGGCCAACGTCATGACTCCGTCCTTCGCCCAGCTCCGCCTGGCGGAGGCCCTCGAGGCCGAGATCGGCCAGACCCGCGAGGGCGGCTGTCCGTTCACACATTTTCTGGCGATGAACTCCGGCTCCGAGTCCGTCTCGGTCGCCACGCGCATCTCGGACGTGAACGCGAAGATCCTCACCGACGAAGGTGGGCGCCACGAGGGGAAGCACATCGCCAAGATGTCGCTCACCGGCGGCTTCCACGGGCGTACCGGTCGGCCGGCCCAGTTCTCGCACTCGACCTCGAGAGCGTACCACGGGCACCTCGCGAGCTTCCGGAACCACTGCCTGATCACGGTCGATCCCAACGATGTCGACGGGCTTCGCGAGCACTTCGCCAGGGCCGACGCCGAAGGCTACTTCATCGAGGCGTTCTTCATGGAGCCCGTGATGGGCGAGGGAAATCCCGGGGTCGCGATCACGCCTGAATTCTATGCCGCTGCGCGGGAGCTGACGCTGGAGCACGGGTCGATCCTTCTCGTGGACTCGATCCAGTCGGGCCTCCGGACCACCGGCTATCTCTCCGTCGTGGACACCCCCGGCTTCCAGAACCTCGGGGCGCCCGACATGGAGACGTACTCCAAGGCGCTGAACGCCGGGCAGTACCCCCTGTCGATCCTCGCCATGACCGAACGGGCCTCCTCCCTCTACCGGAAGGGCATCTACGGCAACACGATGACCGCGAATCCGCGCGCCATGGACATCGGCACGGCCGTGATGCGCATGCTCACGCCCGAGGTGCGGCGCAACATCGTCGAGCGTGGGGAGGAGTTCGTCGCGAAGCTGAAGGCGCTCGCCGGCGAACTCGACGGCAAGATCAAGAACGTCCAGGGCACGGGACTCCTCTTCTCCTGCGAGCTGGCCCCCGAGTACAAGGCCTACGGGACGGACAGCCTCGAGGAGTACATGCGGATCAAGGGCATCGGCGTGGTGCACGGGGGCGAGAACTCTCTCCGCTTCACCCCGCACTTCAACGTCACCTCCGAGGAAGTCGACCTGATCATCGACGGGGTCCGGGACGCGATCCTGAACGGGCCTCGCGCCGGCAGGGCGACTCACGCCTGACCCCGCTCCCACCCGACGCGAGCCCGACCGGGAGCGTCGGTCCGTGAACGCCCCATCGTCGCCCGGCCGCAGAGTCGTCGCGGCCGTCGACCGCGTGCCGTTCGGCCAGAAGGTGGCCTACGGAATCGGGATGCTCGGGAACCAGATGTTCCCGGCGGCCCTGGGCGTCTTCATGGTCGTGCTGGTCCAGGGCCTCGGCTTCCCCCCTCTGCTCTGGGGCATCCTCTTCTTCGCGCCTCGTCTGCTCGACGCGGTGACCGATCCCTTCATGGGGTTCATCACCGACAACACCCGCTCGAGGTGGGGCCGACGACGCCCCTGGATCTTCCTCGGGGCGATCATCACCGGCGTGTCGTACGTCGTCATGTGGCAGCTGTACGAGACCAACAGTCTCGCCTACAACTTCACCTACTTCCTGCTCACCTCACTGGTCTTCTACCTCGGGCTGACCATCTTCTCGACGCCGTACGTCGCGATGGGCTACGAGATGAGCAGCGACTTCCACGAGCGGACGCGCCTGATGGCCGTCGCGCAGTGGATCGGCCAGTGGGCATGGGTCATCGTGCCCTGGTTCTGGCCTCTCCTCTACGACCCCGAACTCTTCGCGTCGCCGGCCGCGGGCGCACGGGAGCTCGGGCTCTGGGTCGGACTCGGCTGCATGGTGCTGGCGCTGGTGCCGGCGATCTTCGTGAAGAGCACCCCGACCACGGACGCCACGGACCTGCGCCCGATCGACCGGGCTCACCTGAAGGAGAACGTCGCCGCCTTCCTCCAGGGATTCAGGGAGGCATTCGAGTGCATCCCGTTCCGGCGGCTGTGCATCGCGACCTTCTGCGTCTTCAACGCCTTCAACATCGTCGCGGCCTTCTCCTTCTTCATCATCGTCTACCACCTCTTCGGCGGTGACGCCGGAGCAGCCGGCAACTGGACCGCCTGGTTCGGGACGGCGAGCGCCCTCTGCACGACATTCCTGGTGATCCCGATCATCACCCTGATGTCGGAGCGCCTCGGGAAGCGGAAGGCGTTCCTGATCTCCCAGTCGATCTCGCTTCTGGGATATGTCGCGTTCTGGTGGACCTTCCAGCCGGGCCGGCCCCTGCTGATGCTCGCCCCGCTGCCGCTGTTCGCCTTCGGGATCGGAGGACTGTTCACCCTGATGACTTCGATGACCGCCGACGTCTGCGATCTGGACGAACTCCAGACCGGGACGCGGAGCGAGGGCACCTTCGCCGCCATCTACTGGTGGATGGTGAAGTTCGGCCTCGCCTTCGCCGGTGCGCTGAGCGGCATCATCCTGGGCGTGGTCGGCTTCGTGCCCGACGCCCTGGTCCAGCCGGAGGGCGCGGTCGACCAGCTGCGCCTCGCCTACAGCCTGATTCCCTCGACGGGCGCGATCCTCGCGATCTGGGTGATGTGGGGCTACGACCTCACCGAGGCTCGGGCGAACGAGATTCGGGAGAAGCTGGAAGCGCGGCGGGGGAGCCTCCCGGCGGGATAGCGGACCCGGGTCCGGGAGGGCCGGACTCCGGCGTGACGGTGTCGGAGGTATCGGGCCGAGAGGTGACGGGCTGAGCTGCGACGGACCGGAGGCGACGGCCGATCTCCTCCATCTGCTCGAGGCGTCGGTTCGCCCAGCCGCGAAGGCGCATCTGTCCGATGGCGAATACGGTCGGCCCCGCGATCAACATGCCCGCGACCAGCGGAACCAGCTTCGCCGCCTTCTCCGGACCCGCGAACAGACCCATGACCGCGAGGAACGCGCCCAGGCCGGTAAAGGCCATACCGACGCCCGGGAGTGCCTCACCCTCGCTCTTCCGGCTGCTCATCCGAAGGCGCTCACCCGAGCCGTGCGGTTCGAGGGAGAAGACCAGGTTCCCGTTCCGCCACTCGCGGAAGCGCCCGTCTCCACGCACCTCCCCCTGCGCATGGAAGGTGTCCCTGAGGTGCGACGCGAAGCGGACGAACTCGTCGTCCGACAGCGGCCGAGGAAGATCGACGGCGGTGCCCACCCCGACGGGTGCGCCGACGAATCGCTTCAGGTAGGGGTCCGGAGCCGGCGACTCGATGGCGAGCGCGCCGCGCAGTACCGCGTCGGGGGAGATTCCCGCTTCGGACCCGATCGCCTGCAGCTGGGTGAGCGTGAAGCCGCGCTCGTCGGCGTCGCCCCCACCGCGGACCGCGCTCGACGACGACTCCTCGGTCGCCCGGCGAAAAATCTCCGCCATCTCCGCCTCGCTGTATCGCCGCTCTGCCACATGTCCCTCTCATGGTTGGGTGGCGTTCGGATCGACTGTGCCGGATACGCGCCCGGGAAGCGACTTCTTCTCGGGCCCGACGCGTCAGTGCCGCTTCCGGCTCTTCCACGTCCCGCCGTAGGCGAAGTGCGGGTTGTCGCTCGATACCTCACCATGGCACGGCTCACACACGAAGATCCACTCCCGGGACGCATCCACCCAGCCGCGAGGTCAGTCGCCCGCTGGTTGCGGCTCGGCCTCCGCCTCCGCGCCCTGCTCCACGTAGATCTCCCCACCCTTCTCCGCGAACTCCTCCGACTTCTCCTTCATCCCGACCTCCAGCGCCTCGTGTTCGAGGAGCCCGTGCTCGGCCGCGTAATCCCGGATGTCCTGCGTGATCTTCATCGAGCAGAACTTCGGGCCGCACATGCTGCAGAAGTGCGCCACCTTCGCGCCCTCGGCGGGCAGGGTCTCGTCGTGGTACGCCCGCGCCGTCACGGGATCCAGGGCGAGGTTGAACTGGTCCTCCCACCGGAACTCGAAGCGCGCCTTCGAGAGGGCGTCGTCCCAGTCCTTCGCCCGCGGGTGCTGCTTGGCGAGGTCGGCGGCGTGGGCCGCGATCTTGTACGTGATGACCCCCTGCTTCACGTCGTCACGGTTCGGCAGCCCGAGGTGCTCCTTGGGCGTGACGTAGCAGAGCATGGCGGTGCCCGCCCACCCGATCTGGGCGGCGCCGATGGCGCTGGTGATGTGGTCGTAGCCGGGGGCGACGTCGGTCGTGAGCGGCCCGAGCGTGTAGAACGGGGCCTCGTCACACCACTCGAGCTGCTTGTCCATGTTCTCCTGGATCATGTGCATGGGCACGTGACCCGGTCCCTCGTTCATGACCTGGACGTCGTGCTCCCAGGCGATCCGGGTGAGCTCGCCCTGCGTCTTCAGCTCGGCGAACTGCGCCTCGTCGTTCGCGTCGTAGATCGACCCCGGACGGAGCCCGTCGCCGAGCGAGAAGGACACATCGTACGCCGCCATGATCTCGCAGATCTCCCGGAACTTCGTATACAGGAACGACTCCTGGTGATGCGCGAGGCACCACTTCGCGATGATGGAGCCGCCGCGGCTCACGATCCCCGTCATGCGGTTCGCGGTCATCGGGATGTACCGCAGCAGCACACCGGCGTGGACGGTGAAGTAGTCGACCCCCTGCTCCGCCTGCTCGATCAGCGTCTCGCGGTAGATCTCCCAGGTGAGCTCCTCCGGCACGCCGTCGACCTTCTCGAGCGCCTGGTAGATCGGGACGGTCCCGATGGGCACGGGCGAGTTGCGGAGGATCCACTGCCGTGTCTGGTGGATGTTCTTCCCCGTCGAGAGGTCCATCACCGTGTCGGCGCCCCAGAGCGTCGCCCAGCGGAGCTTCTCGACCTCCTCCTCGATGGACGAGCTGACGGCGGAGTTCCCGATGTTCGCGTTGATCTTCACCTTGAAGTTCCGGCCGATGATCATCGGCTCGATCTCCGGGTGGTTGATGTTCGCCGGGATGATCGCGCGGCCCCGGGCCACCTCGTCCCGGACGAACTCGGGCTTCATCCCCTCTCGGAGCGCGATGAACTCCATCTCGGGCGTGATCTCGCCGCGCCGTGCGTAGGCCATCTGCGTGACGGGTCCGCCGGTCGACCGGACGACGGTGTGGTTCAGGTCGTCGGGAATCGTCGCCGTGCCGTGCTTCGGATCGAGGGCGAGGTCGGGCAGCTGGTGCGGACCGGTCTCCTCGACGTCGCCCCGCTCACGGATCCACTCGGCGCGCAGCTTCGGGATCCCGGCGTGCACGTCGATGTCACGCGGACCGCTGGTGTCGTAGACCCGGAGCGGCGTCTCGCCGCCCGACAGCTCGATCTCGCGCATCGGCACGCGGATCCCGTGGGGACCCTCGACGTGCACCTTCCGCGAGTTCGGGAAGTTCATGCCGTAGTCCCCTTCCCACGACTCGCGCGGGATGTCCGACATGTCGCGGACCGATCGGGAAGGCGGGCCACCGTTCGTCGCGGGAGCGCCACCGTTCGAGGCGGCTCCGGATCCGGCGCCGGACGCGGCTCCGGGATGGATCGGGAGGTCGGGCGTGGTGTCGGGCGGGGTCATATCGGACATCGTGCAGGACTCCATTGAGGCGGAGTGACGAGTCCGACCCGAGACCGGCGCCGTGGTGCCGGGTCCGTGGATCGAACCGCTCTCCCTCCGCCGGTGTGAACCGGTTCAGGTTCCAAGGGACTTTCTCAACCGTGCCTCGTCCGGCGCGGTACCCCTGGCGGTCTGACTGGAATGGTACACGGGGACCGGGCCCGGCACCAACTCCATGCCGAATCGGATGCGGCGACGCCTCCCTCCGTCAGCTCCGCACGGCCCGCTGCACGGCGACGCCGTCGTCCACCTCGCCGGAGGGGTACAGCACCACCTCGTCGCCCGCCTCCACGCCGCTCAGGATCTGGACGCGATCCGAGCCGCGCCGGCCGACCTCGACCGTTCGCTGCTGCGCGCGACCGTCCTCCACGACGAAGAGTCCCCATCCGGACGGCGTGCGGAAGAGGGCACTCCCCGGTACGACCAGCACGTCCTCCCCCTGCCAGACCAGGATCGAGACGTCCAGGCGGAATCCCGCCCCGAGGCCGGCCGGCGGCTCGACGATGTCCCCGACGACGTTCACCCGCTGCTCCTCGACGCCCAGCGCCGAAACCTCCGTGAAGGCGGCGGGCTCGACGTATCGCACCCGGCCCTCCAGCGCGCGGTCCTCCCCCCACCCCGTGATGCGCACCGGGTCGTCGGGATGCACACGGACGGCCTCCTCCGTGAGCAGGTCGACCACGAATTCGACCCCTCCGGATCCCGAAACCTCGAGAAGCGGGGTGCCGGCCGAGACCACCCGTTCACTCTCCTCGTGGACGTGCAGCACGACGCCGGTGACCGGCGACCGCACCGAGTCCGGGAAGGGTGTACCCTCCGAGTCGACCCCGATCAGCCGTGCGCGCGCCGCGACGACCGAACTCTCCGCCGCCGCGAGCGTGGCCTCGGCACGTGCGAGCCGGGCACGGGCCGTCTCCGCCTCGGTCCGGGCGCGTTCGAGCACCTCTCCGCTGATCGCGCCCATCTCGAAGAGCGGGATCCTTCGCTCGTACTCACGTTCCGCCTGATCGAGCACACGCCGCAGGGTCTCGACCTCCGCGCGCGCCTCCCCGACGCGCGACTGCGCTACCGCGAGGTCCGCCCGGGCCGTGCTGGCCGATCGCGTGTCGGTCGGGGGCGGTGCGATGCCGGCCACGGCCTGTCCCGCCTCGACCCGGTCTCCTGCGTCGAGGTCGATGCGGGAGATGCGCCCGGTCACCGGAGCCGCCACGACGTACGAGTCGGTGAGCCGGGTACGACCCTCCTCGGTGAGCGCCACACTCAATGTGTCGAGGCGCACGGTCGCGGTCTCCACGGTCAGCGCCTCCCCGCGCAGGCTGAACCAGGCCACCACGAGCACGGCTGCCACCCCACCGATCCACAACCACCGCTTCCTGTTCACGTCCGCTCCTACTCCCTCGTCTTGAGGACTTCGATCAGATCGAGTCGATTCACCCGCCTGCGTACGACCCAGCCGCTCGCGACCGCGGCCGCGACGGTGAGGCCGGCAGCCACCAGGTAGGTCCGCGGGCTGATCATGAGCGGGATCCGGTAGGTCTCGGAGGTCAGGGACGCCACGACCAGCGCCGCGAGTCCATACCCGATCAGCCAACCGAGCGGGATCGCCGCGAGCGTGACGATCGCCTGCTCTCCGAGCAGCAGCACGGACACCTCGCCCTTCCGGAATCCCATCACCCTCAGCGATGCAAGTTCGCGCCCGCGCTCCGAGAGCGCGATTCGCGACCCGTTGTAGATCACCCCGACGGAGATCACGCTCGCGAATCCCAGCAGGAACGCGATGGAGATGTAGAGACTCTCGCCGAGTGTCTCCTCGAAGGTGTCGTACATCGTCCCGGGCGAGGCCACCGTCGCAACCGCGGGGGCCCGGGCGAGCCGCGACTGGACGTCGGACCTGCGATCATCCAGCACCGAGAGATATGCCCCCGACACGACACGCCCCCCACCCACCAGGTCGTTCAGCGCCGCCCGGCTCATCGTGGCCGTGACGCCCATCAGATCGTCCACAACGCCCACCAGGGGTATGAACGCCGAGCGTCGCTCACCGATCAGCACGTCGACCAGGAGCGTGTCCCCCGTCTCGGCGTGCAACTCGTCCGCGAGGAACCGGCTCATGACCATCCCCCGGGTCGGAACGGGGATCACCCGCCCGTCCTGTCCCACGATCCTGCGCAGCCGCGAGTCCTCATCGAGGCCCTGGAGCCCGACCTCACGTTCCCGATGCCCGACCCGGATTCGTACCGGTACGGACCGGTACGTCTCGACCCGCGTGACCCCGTCGAGACGATCGAGATCGTATCGAACCGTGGCGCTCAGCGACTCCTGGAAGGTGAGCGTCAGGTCCTCACGCTGGATCACCCGGAACTGCAGATCCATCATGTACACCGCGCCGTCGAAGGCGAACATTCCCACCACGAGGATCGCCACCGAGAAGGCCACACCCAGAGACGAGAGTGCGGCCCGCATCGGGCGTCGCTCGATGTTCCGCAGAATCATCCGGCCTGCCGACGGGAGGATGCGGCCCACGCCGGTCCTCTCCAGCGGACCCGGCTCGAAGGTCGGCGGCGGTTCCGGCCGCATCGCTTCGGCCGGCGGCAGTTCGACCGCCGATCGGACGGCACCCATGGCCCCGAGCCCCGCCGCGAGAGCGCTCACCCCCGCGGCGGCCAGCAGCAGGTAGGGCCGCAGCAGGAACTCGAGCTCCGGGAAGACGAAGAAGGCCCCGTACAGATCAACGTACGCCTCGCCGAGCCACGCGCCCCCGATGGTCCCGAGCGCCGCTCCCAGCCCGATCGCGGCCAGGGCGAAGGCCAGATAGTGCCGGCCCACCTCAGCGTCCCGATACCCGAACGCCTTGAGCACGGCGATCTCGGTCCGCTGCGTGGCGATCATCCGGCCCAGGACGAGATGCAGAAGGAAGGCGGCCACGAGCAGGAAGACCGTCGGAATGGCCGTACTCATCACGCGGTTCTGGTCGAGTTCGGTCTGGAGTACCCGATGCGAGACCTGATCTTCCCGCGGGTATGCCCCCTGACCGCCGTACCGCTCGACCACACGGTCGACCTCCGCGATCACGTGTTCCGGATCGGCGCCGGGCGCCACGGTCAGCACGAGTTCGTTGAAGGCGCCGTCGAGATCGTAGACGGATCCGAGGGCGTCCCGGCCCATCCAGAACACGCCGTACCGCTCGTCGTCGGGGTAGAGCCCGCCGGGCGGAACCGCGTAGCTGTGCTCCGGCGAGTTCGCGACCCCCACGACATCGAGCGTGCGGAGTCGCCCGTTGAGGATCGCGCGCACCGAGTCTCCCGGCTGGAGCCCGCGTGCTTCGGCGAACTTGCCGTTCACGAGGACCTCGTCACGAGCCCCGGGGGCGAGCCAGCGACCTCGTACCACATGGATGTCGTTGAGCCGTGGGCGCCCCTCGCGCGGAATGCTCACGAAGCGTCCCATTCCCAGCCCCTCGACGTCGGGCAGATCGAGGCGTGCGACGGCCGTGACGCGGCTGTCGACCTCCGCGACACCCGGGACGCGCGAGACCTCGGCCGCGACCGCCTCCGGGGCCCGCTCGAGCGAGACCCACACGTCGGCGAACCGCGTGTCGGCGTAGTACTCGGCCTGCGCCGCCGCGAGGGAATCGTATCCGCCGCGCATCGTGAGAACCGTCGTGATGCCCGTCGCCACCACCATCGCGATCGAGAACATCTGGCCCTTCATCCGCCACAATTCGCGCCAGAGCTTCCGATCGATCGCCCTCATGTCACCACGCGATCTCCTCGAGCGGCGTGCGGCTCTCGTTCACTTCCACCTCGGCGATCTCGCCGCTGCTCATGCGAACGACCCGGTCGCCCATCCCGGCGATCGCCGCATTGTGGGTGATCACCGCCATCGACGTCCCGGTGGTGTCGTTGACCTCCTGGAGCACCGACAGCACGAGCTTGCCGGTCTCGACGTCCAGCGCACCGGTGGGTTCGTCGCACAGCAGGATCCGCGGCTGTTTCGCGACCGCGCGAGCGATCGCCACACGCTGCTGCTCACCCCCGGACATCTGCGCGGGGAAGTGGTCCATCCGGTCGGAGAGGCCGACCATGTCCAGGGCGTCCTCGGGCGCCATGGGATCCTCGGCGATCTCCGTGACGAGGGCGACGTTTTCCCGTGCCGTAAGGCTCGGAATGAGGTTGTAGAACTGGAAGACGAATCCGACATGACGACGTCGATACTCCGTCAATCCGTCGTCGTCCAGCTCGACGAGGTCCCGGTCCTCGTACCAGACGTGCCCCTCGGTCGGGCGGTCGAGGCCTCCGATGATGTTCAGCAGCGTGGACTTCCCGCTGCCGGAGGCGCCGAGCAGGACCATCAGCTCGCCCTCCTCGAGGTCCAGGTCGACCGACCGCAGGGCGTGCACGTCGACCTCGCCCATGTGGTAGACCTTGGACAGTGCGCGTGCTCGGAGGATCACGCCTCCTCCCTGGCTAGTCGCCGAAGTCGATGGCCGTCTGCTCACCCGCGGGGGGCGCCACGACCACGCAGTTCCTTCCGCTGTTCTTCGCCTCGTAGAGAGCCTCGTCCGCCGCCGCCATCAGGGTGTCGACATCCTCCCGGCCGGGTCCCGACGTGGCGACGCCGAAGCTCGCGGTCACGTTGATGTGATCGCCGGGCACCATGTGATCGACCTGTGCGATACGCCGGCGAATCCGCTGTGCCACGAGCTCCGCCTCGATCACGTCCGTCTGCAGCAGCAGGACCCCGATCTCCTCCCCTCCGATCCGGCCGGGCACGTCCGATTCACGGCAGATGCCCTCGACCGCCCGGGCAGCCGAAATCAGCACGCGATCGCCCACGGGGTGCCCCCAGGTGTCGTTCACCTGCTTGAAGTGGTCGAGGTCGAGCAGGACGACCGATACCGGCTGGTCGTACCGTTCGCTCCGCTCGAGCTCGCGCTCCAGTGCCTTGAAGAAACTCCGCCGGTTCGGAAGACCGGTGAGTTCGTCGGTGTTCGCCAGGCGCTTGAGCCGCTCGTTCACCTCCAGCAGGCGCTGTTCGCTGACCTCGAGCGCGCGCCGCATGCGAACGGTCTCGGTGACGTCGCGCAGCACCAGCACCGATCGGTCACGCCCGCCCCTGGGGCCGAGACGGGTCACCGTCAGGTCGAACGACCGGAGTTCGCCGTCCAGCGTGCGGAGCGTGAGCGGGTCCGGATACCGGCTCCACTGCTCATCCGACTCGCGCATCTTCTTGAGCACGACTTCCAGTTCGACCGGCATCAGGCGCTCGGGCTGGACGTTGAGGAGATCCGTCGCGGCCTTGTTCACGTCCACGCAGCGTCCCTGCCGATCGATCACGATGACGCAGTCCTGCATCTCCTCGACCACCGTGGATCGTGCGACCGGCGCGTAGTCCGTGTCGCCACGCCGCATGAGACCGAAGGCCAGCGCCGACATCGCGATCGGCAGCCCGAGCGCGTCCGGCCGGGGAATGACCTGGTCGAGCCCGGTCAGGAGGTACATCAGGTCGAGCGAGAACAGGAAGGCGGGGGCACCGAACACCCAGAACAGTCGCCACCAGTGGCGGGGGGACTGGGCGATGTGCAACCCCAGGATCACGGTCGACCCGAGGACGACCGCCGTCGAGTACCCGGTGTGCACCCGGAACCAGAAGCCGTTGGTGACGGCCAGGGTGGTGACGCCGTCGAGCTCGGTCAGACCCGTCGAGGTCCAGAAGAGCCCGGTCGTCCCGTTCGTCCAGACCACCACGAGCGTCACGAGCGGGACCGCGTAGATGAGCCCCATCGGCCAGCGGCGCAGCAGGTCGCCGCGGCCGGTGTAGCCGATCGCGAGTCCCAGCCAGAGCAGTGGGGTGATGGTGACCGGGATGTAGATCAGCCGCTCGACGAGGAGTTTCGCCTCGAGCCCGGGGACCGCGAGCGAGACGGCGCGAAGCAGCGCCCACGCGGCAGCCGCGATACACGCCCAGTAGAGGGCTTCGCTCCCAGGGTCGCCCCTGCGTGCCCGTACGTACCGCGCGGCCCCGATCGCGAGGAAACTCGCGAGGAGCGGCGGCACGAGCCATATGCTGAGCTGTAGGGCCACGAGATGGGGGCGGGGGGAATGTCGGTCACTCCGGGAATCTTACGCGCGCGAGCCATCTGGTGCGAGGTTGCCCGACCCGCCGTGGCGTCGTATCCGTGACGCTCCGCTCATCCCACCCGAGATCCCCCGATGCACGCGCTCCGAATTCTCCTTCCGATCATCGTCGCGACCCTCGTCGCCGCACCCCTGCATTCCCAGGAGCCGCTTCGGGGCGACCCCGATCTGCAGGGCCGACTGGACGCCCTCGTGGCGGAGGTCGACGCCGCCGTGCAGACGGACGCCAAGCTCACCCAGGTCATCGTCGACAAACTGTTCTCCTTCTCGGAACTCGGCTTCCACGAGTCCGAGACGGCCGCGTATCTGACGTCGATGCTCGAGGCGGAGGGCTTCGAGGTGGAGAGGGGCGTGTCGGGCATTCCCACGGCGTGGTTCGCGCGCTGGGGCTCGGGCCGACCGGTGATCTCCTTCGGCAGCGACGTCGACGGGATTCCGAAGTCGAGTCAGAAGCCCGGTGTCGCCTATCACGATCCGATCGTCGAAGGGGCGCCCGGCCACGGGGAGGGCCACAACTCCGGCCAGGCGGTGAACGTCATCGCGGCGCTGGCGCTGAAGGACGTGATGGAGCGCGAAGGGATCCAGGGCACGCTGGTGCTCTGGCCGGGCGTGGCGGAGGAGCTGGTCGCGTCGAAGGCGTGGTTCGTGAGGGACGGGCTCTTCGAGGATGTCGACGCGGCACTCTTCACCCACGTCAGCAGCAACCTCAGCACCTCGTGGGGTCAGGCCAGCGGGACCGGGCTCGTCTCCGTCGAGTTCGCCTTCGAGGGCCAGGCGGCCCACGGAGCGGGCTCCCCATGGCGGGGGCGCAGCGCGCTCGATGCCGTCGAACTCATGAACGTCGGATGGAATTTCCGTCGTGAACACCTGCAGCCGAACCAGCGGTCGCACTACGTCGTGAAGGACGGAGGCGACCAGCCGAACGTCGTGCCGTCGGAAGCCTCGGTCTGGTACTACATCCGCGAAATGGACCAGCCCGACATCCAGCGGAATTTCGACATCGCCGTTCGGATCGCCGAGGGCGCGGCGATGATGACCGACACCGAGATGAGCTACCGCATCCTGGGGACGGCCTACCCTCGCCACTTCAACCGTCCGATCGCCGAAGCGATGGGCACGCACATCGAGGACGTGGGGATGCCCGAATGGACCGAGGACGACCACATGCTCGCCGAGGCCGTGCAGCGGGAGATGGGCAGCGTGCCCAGCGGCCTCAGCACGGGAGTCGGCGGTGTGAACGGTCCGCCGAGTCAGCGCAGTTCCGGTGGATCCGACGATATCGGGGACATCTCGTGGACCGTCCCGACCATCACGCTCCGTTTCCCGTCCAACATCCGGGGTCTGCCGGGGCACCACTGGTCGAGCGCGATCGCGATGGCCACCCCCATCGCCCACAAGGGAGCCGTCGCCGGGGCACGGGTCATGGCGCGGACCGCGCTCGAACTCTTCGTGAAGCCCGAGCTGATCAACGACGCGTGGGAGTACTTCGAGCAGGAGCAGGGGGCGGGTCACACCTACACGCCGTTCATCTCCGCCGACGATCCCCCGCCGATCGATCTGAACAGCGAGATCATGCAGCGCTTCAAGCCGCTGCTTCAGCCGTACTATTACGACGAGACGCGCTACGACACGTACCTGGAGCAGCTCGGCATCACATATCCCACGCTGGAACCGCCGACGCCATCGGATGGCAACTGATGGCCTCGGATGCGGTCGGACCACGACCGGATCGCCGGCGCGCTCGGGGACCCGCGCTCGTCCCGAGTCCGCGGCTCCTGACCTACGCCGCCGTCCTCTGGATTCTGCTTCCCGGCGAGGTGCTCGGACAGGGAGTGCCCCCGATGCACCGGGCGGACTTCGACGCGCTCTTCACGCAGGTGGACAACACGGGTCGCTGGGGTGCGGAAGATGAGCGTGGCACGCTGAACCTCATCACGCCCGAGATTCGCCTCGCGGCGGTCGAAGGGGTGCGAACGGGCGTGACCGTGTCGCTCGCGAAGGAGATGGTGCATGGAGTGCCCGAGGGTGGGTTCGGGCCGATCGAGATCGACCTGCAGGTTCTCTCCGACAGCGTGCTCGGCCCGAGCGACGGGTCGGTCACCTGGGCAGCGGAGCGCACCTCCCTGTTCTATCACGGCTGGGCCTATACCCACATCGACGCGCTGTCCCACATGCCCTCGTACCAGGGGCGTGGCTACAACGGCGCGCCGATGACGCACGCGCCGCCGGCCGGTCAACTGCGCAACTCGGTCGCCGCCATGCGGGACGGGGTCGTCTCTCGAGGCGTGCTCGTGGACCTGCCCGCACTGCGAGGCGTGGAGTACGTGGCGCCGGGCGGCGCCGTCACCGCGGAGGATCTGGAGGCGTGGGAGCGACGCACCGGGATCAGGATCGGTACCGGAGACGTCGTGCTGCTTCGGAGCGGCCGCTGGTCCGACGCCGCGCTGGCCGCGGGTGTCGAGGGCTCGGCCGGGCTCCACCCCGGCACGGCGGCGTGGCTGCACGAACGGGGCGTGGCCGTGTTCGGCGACGAAGGTGGCACGGACACCGCCCCGACCGCGGTCGAGGGCATCAACTCGCCGATGCACGTGCTCGCCCTGGTCGCCATGGGCCTGCCGCTGATCGAGAACCTCGACCTCGAGGAACTCGCCGTCGAAGCCGCCGCGCAGGAGCGCTGGACGTTCATGTTCGTGTTGGCACCCCTGCACGTGCGCGGAGCGACAGGCTCCCCGGCGAACCCGATCGCCATCTTCTGATGTCTCTCCGGCTGTCGGGCTCGAGCCGATGAACCTCGACAGGCTCCGCGAGAGTCTCGCCGATCGGTACCTGCTCGAGGGAGAAATCGGGTCGGGCGGGATGGCCACCGTGTGGAAGGCGCGGGACATTCGTCACCATCGTTCCGTGGCGGTGAAGGTGATGCGCGGCGAGGTGGAGTCTCAGGCGACGGCCGACCGATTCCTGCACGAGATCCGCACGACGGCGAACCTGCAGCATCCGAACATCGTTCCGGTGTTCGACTCGGGATCGGCCGCCGGTCAGCTGTACTTCGTGATGCCGCTCGTCGAGGGAGAGACACTGCGGGAGCGCATCGATCGAGACGGCCCCCTTCCGGTGCAGGATGCCATCACACTCGTGCTGGAGCTCGCCGATGCGCTCGAGTATGCCCACGAGAACGGCGTCCTCCATCGCGATCTGAAGCCCGAGAACGTGATGCTGAGCCGGGGACACGCGCTGCTGGCGGACTTCGGAATCGCCCGCACGCGCGCCTCCGAGGACGAACGGCTCACCCGCCCGGGTGCCTCCATCGGCAGTCCCGTCTACATGAGTCCGGAACAGGCGACCGGCGACGGGGAGATCGGTCCGCCCTCCGACGTGTACGGGCTCGCGGCGATCCTCTTCGAACTCCTGACCGGCAGACTCCCGTTCTCGGGAGCGACCGCGGCCTCGGTGCTGGTCAAGCGCTTCACCACGGACGCGCCCGCGCTTCGGACCCTGCGACCGGACGTCCCCGCGACCTGCGAGGTGGCCGTCGCCCGTGCTCTCCACCGGGATCCCGAGCGCAGGTTTCCGACGGCGGCTGCCTTCGCCGAAGCCCTGGGCGAGATCACTCCCGAACCCGGAAACCGGTCGGAATCCGGGGACAAGGTTCTGGTCGTGCTCCCCTTCGTGAACCAGAGCCCCGACCCGGACAACGAGTTCTTCAGCGACGGGCTCACCGAGGAGATCATCGCCGACCTGTCGCAGGTGCACGGCGTGCGTGTCCTCTCCCGCACCACGTCGATGCAGCTCAAGGGGACCACACAGGGCGTCCGTGAACTCAGGCGAGACCTCGGGATCGGCTACGCGCTGGCCGGAAGCGTCCGGAAGGCCGGCACCTCCCTCCGGATCACCGCCGAACTCATCGATGCCGACACGGATTCTCCGATCTGGACCGAGCGGTTCAACGGCACGATGGACGACGTCTTCGACGTGCAGGAACGTGTCGCGCGAGAGATCGTGGGTGCGCTGGACGTGACCCTTTCGGCCGAGGAGGAGGAACGACTGTCAGACCGTCCGATCGCCGACCCCCGGGCGTACGAACTGTACCTGCAGGCGAGACAGGCGATGCACCGGTACGAGGTCGACCGGGGCCACGCGCTCGTCGACCGCGCGATCGCCATCGAGGGGGCGGTCCCGGCGCTCCGGGCCCTCCGTGCGTACGGCTGGTATGCTCGGATCCGCATGGGTGAGGATCGCACACAGCTCGGGCGGGTCGAGGCGGAGAGCGAGGCGCTCATGCGGGATGCCCCGGACGCACCCTACGGCTACGCACTCGCCGGCTACGCCGCGTACGAGCGGGGTGATCTGGCGGCGGCGGTTCGTGCCCTGCGGGCCGCCGAGGCCCGCGACCCCAACGACGCGAACGTGCTGTTCGAGCTCGGGATCACGCTGCAGGCCGCCGCGCGACACGAAGAGGCCGCCGAGGTGAGTGCCCGCATGACTGCGCGGGACCCCCTCTCCCCCTTCTCGGCGCTGCTCGCGGGTGCCAACACGTGGTTCTGGGGCAGAGCGGAAGCGGGCATCGAAGCCATCGAGCGCGCCGTGTCGCTCGAGCCCGCGCAGCCGATCTCCCACTGGGCTCTCGGCTACAACTACGCGCTGGTCGGCCGCTTCGACGCCGCACGCACCGAAGCGGAGTGGCTCGACGAACACGCTCCGCAGGTCCCCTACACGGCCCAGCTGCGCGGCCTGCTCGCAGCGGTCGACGGGAACCACGAGACGGCCCTGGCGCTCGTCCGGCCGGTGGACCGGAGCACGCTGGACTCTCACCACACCTTCCACCTGAGCGAGTCGTTCGCCATGGCGGGCGACACCGACACCGCGCTCACCCTCCTCGAACACGCCGTCGCAAACGGATTCTATCCGCTCGAGTTCCTCGAGGAGTACTGCCCTTTCCTGGCCCCGCTGCGCGGCCTGCCCCGGTTCGAGCTGGTGATCGAGATGGCGCGTCGACGCGTCGAGGCGTTCGACGCCTAGCGCCGGCTATTCCGGTCCGGCGCGACTCCCCTCGGACTCCCTGGCCAGCGCGTCGGCCACCTCCGTCACGACCCCCTCCGAAATCAACCCGACTTCGGCGGCGTGCATCGCCATGGTGTGGCTGTCGGCGGCGAGAACGAGAGGGCATCCGGCCTCCTCCGTCTCGGCCCCGAGTCGTTCGATCTCCGCCCGACGTGACTCCGTGTCGTCCACGTCCCGGATGTACACGGCCTCGATCCGGCCGGGGTGTCGCCGGACGATGTCGGCGTAGATCTCCGGATCATGCTGACCGCTGTCCCCGATGAGCACGAACGGACGGTCCGGATAGCGCTTCAGCATCCCTTCGACGAGTTCCCGCTTGTGATCCTCCGACGCGCGTGGAAGCGGGTTCTGGAGGCTCACGCCCCACTCCCGCAGGAAGAGAACCGGGCCCTCGGGTATCTCCTTCAGCCGAAAGAACGCCTCGAGCACCTCGTGGATGCTCCATGGCGCACGGGACACGTACAGCATCGGATTCCCGTCATCTCCCGAGGGCCCTTCATGAAGCCCCCGATAGAAGGGGCGCACGCCCGGGAACGCCACCCGGCTCCCGCATCCTGCAGGAACAGTCGCCAGAGCATCTTCAGACGGCTCGCGACGCCGGTGTACATGACCGTGTCGTCGATGTCGCTCACGATCACGCGTTCCGCCGTGGGCGGGGCCACGTACACGAACCCTTCGGCCTCGGCGTTCGCCTCCTTCCGTCGCACCTCCAGATGCACTGTGTGCCAGCGCTCGCCCGGGGCCGGGGGCTCCGCGGGCTCCAGTTCGAGTTCGAAGTAGCCGTCCCGATCCGTCTGGGCCTCGACCCGTGCCTCTCCGAACCGGGCGGTGACCGTGGCATCGGCCAGACCCCAGCGTGCGACACGGCGACCCAGGTCCGCGAGTTCGCCGATCAGCGACCCGTCCGGGAGGCCCGCGCCCCAGCCGGGCTGTCGGAAGACCCGGCCCGTGAGATACAGACCGTCGGCCGTCCCGTATCCGCGGAACGGCTGGACGACCACCCCTTCGAGCCCGCCCCGATCCCGTCGTACCGGGCGTGTGACGACGCGAAGAGCCCGACGTACGGCGTGGTAGCCGCGCTCGAGGGCACGGGC
>Ga0102929_1000526_pt1 | contig 22374 bp, 20 predicted proteins | sample SalPonR1_B_D2_MG_FD_78510 | JGI IMG/M metagenome (GOLD analysis project Ga0102929, IMG submission 78510) | Salt pond soil microbial communities from South San Francisco under conditions of wetland restoration - Salt Pond MetaG R1_B_D2_MG | ecosystem: Environmental > Aquatic > Marine > Intertidal... | reverse complement strand
TCAAATCGCGATCTGGCCGCCCTGGTCGCCACCCGCCGCTTTCGCGAAGACCTTTATTATCGGCTGAACGTGGTCCCCATTCATCTGCCCCCCCTACGCGAGCGGCGCGAAGACATTCCCATCCTGATTGATTATTTTGCCGACCATTTCAACCGCAAGTACCAAAGCTACAAGCGGATCAGTTCGAAAGTCGTCCAGCAGCTGAGCATGCTGCCCTGGAAGGGCAATATCCGCGAACTGGAAAATGCCGTTGAACGACTGATCGTCACCTCCCGCCAGGATCTGATCGACAGTCTCGAGCAGTTGCGAATCCCGGACCTCAATGCCGAAGGCAAGGATCGCGGCCTGCAGGATCTGCTGCAAACCTACGAGGACGAGATCCTGCTCGACGCCATGCAACGTCTGGGCACAACCCGCAAGGTCGCCGGCGCGCTCGGCATCAGTCAGGCGACCGCCGCCCGCAAACTCAAGGATCTGCGGCAACGGACCGGCCGCGGGCTCTGAGAACCTTTTAAAAAGGGCAAAAACTTGCGATACCCAAGAGCAATGGTAGGGTTTAAATTCGGCCCCACAGAACGGTGTTTTGATTTTTTCTTGACCTCTTTCCAAGCCCGGCGTATGGTGACTATCTAATTGGTCTTACCATTTGCTGGTCAAGTCTTCCTTGAAGAGGAAGAGTTCCAAGGCTTCATTAACCCAAGCAACGAGGAGGCAACATGTTCAGACGAATCAAAATTTTGGTTGGCCTGCTGATTATGGCAAGCCTGGTTGCGGCGCCGGCCACATTCGCCGCCAAACGCGAAAAATTCGGAACCGACAAGCGTCACGAGGAAGTCAAGCGAGAGTTGCGTCAAATCAAGCCTTCCGAAGAAACCTTCCGCTGGAAGATGGTCATGCCCTGGTCCAAAGGTCTGCTGTTTTTCGACATGGCGCAGCACTTCGCCGACTCTGTCGCCCTGGCCTCGGGTGGCCGCCTGGAAATCAAGCTGTTCTCGGCCGGGGAACTGGTCGGCGCCATGGAAAGCTTCGATGCCGTCAGTAAAGGTTCGGCGGAAATCGGCCATGACTGGCCGGGCTACTGGAAAGGCAAGAACGAGAACTTCGTTTCCTTCGCTTCGGTTCCCTTCGGTCTTGATGCAGAAGGCTACAACATCTGGCTTTACGAGCGCGGCGGCCTCGAGCAGATGCAGGAATTGTACGGCGAGTACAACCTGATGGCCTTCCCCTGCGGCAACGGCGGCCAGGAAATGGGCCTGTTCTCCAACAAGCGCGCCACTACGCTTGCCGACTTCAAGGGCATGCGCCTGCGTACCCCGGGCTGGTTCATGGACATCATGAACAGCCTCGGCGCCTCGGTCACCCCGTTGCCCGGCGGCGAGGTTTACCTGGCTCTGGAGCGCGGCGTGATCGATGCCGCCGAGTTTTCCACTCCGGCCATCAACTACCCCATGGGCTTCGACGAGATCACCAAGTACGTCATCGAACCGGGCGTACACCAGCCCTCGGTGCAGACCTCCTGCTTCATCAACAAGGATGCCTGGAACGAACTGCCCGCCGACCTGCAGTGGATCGTCAGGATCGCCGCCAAGGAAACCCAGCTCTGGGCCAATGCCTGGCAGGAGAACCTGAACATGGAGGCGATCAAGCTGTTCAAGGAAAAAGTCGAATTCGTGCGCATGGACGACGAAACCCTCAACAGCTTCGCCAAGCGGACGCATGAATACCTGGAAGAGCTCAAGGGCAAGTACCCCGACGTCAAGAAGACCCTCGACTCCCAGGAGCTGTTCAAGAAAGATTTCGCCGAATGGCGCGAAATTCGCGGTGGTGTGGCGCCCTGGCCCTATGATATGTACATCAGCGGCGAGCAGAAATCCAAAGGCCACCACCTCCAGTAAATATCTGATTTTCTAATCAAACTGCGCCCCCGGCATTGTAGCCGGGGGCGTCTCCTGCTTCTGATGGAGATGACCTATGCTCGTAATAGAGCGATCGATCAACACGCTCAACAAGAAGATCGGCGTCATGACCTCCTACCTCGCCCTGCCCCTGATCGTGGTCGTGGTTTGGGAGGTTGTCATGCGCTACGTGTTCAACGCACCGACCAGTTGGGGGTTCGAAACCACCACGTTTATCTACGGCGTGCACTTCGTTCTCGGCTTCAGCTATACCCACCTGCACGACGGTCACGTCTCCATCGACGTGTTCGAAGCGAAACTGCCGCACAAGCCCCGCACCATCCTGCGCCTGCTGACCAACCTGATCATTTTCATTCCTTCGGTCGGCCTGCTGACCATCTGGTCGGTGAGTTATGCCGCGGATTCCTGGCAGAACTGGGAGCTGGCCTCGACGTCCTGGGCACCGCCGCTCTACCCGTTCAAAACGCTGATGGCTGTTGGCTTCGTCCTGCTTTTCCTGCAGGGGGTCTCCAGGCTGATCCATGATTTCCGGGTTTTGCGCAACCCTGAATAACAGATTAACGATTCTCAACGCGGAGAAGAGAGAGTCCCATGAGTCCTGAAGTTCTGACAATTTTGATGTTCGGCACCTTGATGGTGTCTATCGCGCTGGGACACCCCCTGGCAATCACCCTGGCCGGAGTTGCAACCTTCTACGGCCTGATCGAATACAACGGGGATGTTGCCTCCCTGCTCGATCTGTTCGTCAACAACGTCTGGGGCTTGCAGCAGAATTATGTTCTGGTGGCCATCCCCCTGTTCATTTTCATGGCCCAGGTGCTCGACCGTTCCAAGGTTTCCGAAGGCCTGTTCGACGCCCTGTACATCGTGCTCGGCGGCCTGCGCGGCGGCCTGGGCATGGCGGTCATCGTGGTCAGCACCGTGTTCGCCGCCACCACCGGCATCATCGGCGCCTCCGTGGTCGCCATGGGCCTGATGGCCGGTCCCGCCCTGTTGCGGCGCGGCTACGCGCGCGGCCTGGGCGCCGGGATCATCTGCTCTTCGGGAACCCTGGGCATCCTGATCCCGCCGAGCATCATGCTGGTCGTTTACGGCGGTCTGACCGGGATGAAGGAGACGTCGGTCGGCAACCTGTTTGCCGCCGCGATCATTCCCGGCGTTATCCTGTCCTCCATCTACCTGGCCTATGTGGCGATCCGCTGCTACATCAATCCGAAACTCGGGCCGCCCATACCCGCCGAAGATCGGACGGCGACCGCTGGCCAGAAAATCGTCATGACGCTGAAAAGTTTCGTGCCGCCTTTCGGTTTGATCCTGGTCGTCATGGGCACGATTCTCGCCGGTGTTGCCACCCCGACCGAAGCTGCCGCGCTCGGCTGCGTCGGCGCCCTGATCCTGGCTTTGTTCAACCGCAAGCTGAACTGGCAAGTTTTCTCCCAGGCCTGCGATTCGACCCTCCGGACCACCTCCATGATCATGCTGCTGTTCGTCGGCGGCAAGCTGTTCAGCGTGGTTTTCCTGTCGATGGGCGGCGGCGACGTGGTTGCCGACCTGCTGCTCGGCATGGATGTCAATGACTACGTGATCCTTTTCATCATGATGGGCGTGGTCTTCATGATGGGCATGTTCATCGACTGGGCCGCTATCCTGCTGGTGGTGGTGCCGATCTTCACCCCGATCGCCGCCGACCTCGGCTTTAATCCGCTGTGGTTCGCCATGCTGATCTGCGTCAACCTGCAGACCTCGTTCCTGACGCCGCCCTTCGGCTACGCCCTCTTCTACTTCAAGGGCGTGGCACCGCCCGAGTACACCATGGCGGACATCTACAAGGGCATTCTGCCGTTCGTGGTCATCCAGTTGGTCGGGCTCGGCCTGATGGTGGCTTTCCCCCAGATCATCACCTGGCTGCCCTCGGTCTTCTTCGGCGGTTAAATTAGGGAGGTATTCGCATGCTACCAGACGTCAAGACCATTCTTTATGCCACGGCCCTCGGCCCCGGCGCCCCCTATGTGTTCCGCTACGCGCTGAAAGAAGCGGAAAAGCATCAGGCCAAAATTGTCATCCTGCACGTCATGGAACCGCTCAATCCGTTCGGTCAGCACCTGGTCGAACTGCACATTTCCCCTGAACAATCCGAGCAGATCCACGAAAACGCCCGCCAGTACGCCAGGCAGAAGATCAAGGAGCGGGTCCAGAAATTGTGTGACAAAGAAGGCTGCGAGGCCTCGGACGGTGGAAATCTCGTCAGCGAAATCCGCGTCGTGGAGGGCCAGCCCTACCTGGAAATCATCAAACAGGCCAAGGACGTGGAGGCCGGCCTGATCATCATCGGCTCGCACCGCCACAGCGCTCTGGGTGAAGCCATGCTCGGCCACACCGCCACCAAGGTCGTGCATCGTTCAGAAACGCCCGTCCTGCTGGTGCGCATCCCGGACGGCTATCATGAAGAAGGCCTCTGACTCTACCCCGGAACGAGGGAAATATGCTCTCTGAGACCGCAATTCGAAAACTGCAAGAACTTTTGGGTCCGCCGAACGTCCTTCACGAAAAGGAAGACCTGCTGACCTTCGGCTATGATGCGACTCCCGAAATCCAGCTCCTGCCTGACGTCGTGGTCTTTCCAACCAGCTCCGAACAGGTGGTCGATCTGGTCAAATTCGCCGGCGAAGAAGGTCTGCCGCTGGTGCCACGCGGTTCGGGAACGGGTCTCTCCGGGGGCAGCGTGGCTGCCGAGGGCGGCATGGTACTCTGCCTGACCCGCCTCAACCGGATTCTCGAAATCGACGAGGAGAACCTGACCGCCACCGCCCAGGCCGGCGTGGTTACTCTCGACTTTTTCGAAGCGGTGGCCGCCAAGGGTCTGTTCTATCCTCCCGATCCGGGCTCCCAGAAAATTTCCACGCTCGGCGGCAACATCGCCGAAGACGCCGGCGGTTTGCGCGGTCTGAAATACGGCGTGACCCGCGACTATGTCATGGCCCTGCACGGCGTGCTCGGCGATGGCCTGAGTTTCTCCACCGGCGGCAAAAGCGTCAAGGACGTGGCCGGCTACGCCCTCAAGGATCTGCTGGTCGGCAGCGAAGGAACGCTCGGCATCATCACCGAAGCCACCTTCAGCCTGATCCCGCCGCCCCAGGCCAAGCGCACCTTGCTGGCCTACTTCAAGGACACCCGGACCGCGGGCCTGGCGGTGGCGAACATCATCGCTGCCAAGATCATTCCGTCGACCATGGAGATTATGGACCGGACGACCATCAACTGTGTCGAGGACTACGGCAAAATCGGCCTGCCGCGCGACATGGCCGCCCTGCTGTTGATTGAGGTGGATGGTCACCATGCCGCGGTGGTCGAGGAAGCCGACGACGTGCGTGCCGTCCTCGAGCGGGTCGGCGCCGCGCACATTGAGGAAGCGGCCGATGCCGAGCATGCTAACCAATTGGCCGCGGCCCGCAGAACCGCCCTGTCGGCCCTGGCCCGGGTTTCGCCGACCACCTTGCTGGAAGACGCGACTGTGCCGCGTAGCCGCCTGGCGGATACCTTTGACGAAATCGAACGCCTGGCCGAGAAATTCAAATTGACCGTGGGGACCTTCGGCCATGCCGGCGACGGCAACCTGCACCCGACCGTACTCTGCGACGAGCGCAATCGCGAGGAAATGGAGCGTGCCCACGGCTTCTATCAGGAACTCTACGAAAAAGTCCTGGCCTGGGGCGGCACCGTTTCCGGAGAACACGGCATCGGCCTGGCCAAGAAAGAGTATCTGGAACGCCAGATCGGCGCCGGCGGCGTCAATGTCATGCGCCGGATCAAGCAGAGCTTCGACCCCAAAGCGATCCTCAATCCGGGCAAGATTTTCACCGGGTCCGATGGAGAATAAACGTGGCTGAGAAAAAACCGCTCGGCAATTTCCCCCTGGCCGACGAACCGCATTATGAAGGCATGCTGCAGTGCATGCGCTGCGGTTTCTGCCTGCCGACCTGCCCGACCTATGTTTTGACCAACCGGGAGCGCTCCTCGCCGCGTGGCCGGGTCGCCCTGGCCAAGGCGGTCGCTGACCAGCAGCTCGATCTCAGTGCCGCCCTGAAAGAGGAAGCCTATTTCTGCCTCGACTGCCGGGCCTGCTCCACCGCCTGCCCGGCCGGGGTCCACCCCGGCCTGGTCATGGAGGCCTGCCGCAACCAGATCCAGACGGCGCGCCCCCTGCCCTGGGCGGCACGCAAGTTCCGCCAGTTCATCCTGGAGCGCATGCTGCCTTCGCCCGATCTGCTGGAAACCTCGATGCTGCCGGCCCGCCTCTACCAGAAACTCGGCATCCAGTGGCTGGTCCGTCACTCCCACATCCTCCGGCTCGGACCCGACTGGATGGAAAAGGCCGAGGCGATGATGCCTGACCTGCAGCGTCCGCTGCGGCCGCAGCTGCCGGAAGTGGTGCCGGCAGTCGGTGAGCAGCGCGGCCGGGTGGCCTTCTTCCTCGGCTGCATCATGACCCTGATGTACCCGGAAGTGTCCCGGCAGACGGTCCGGGTGCTGACCCATCAGGGCTTCGAGGTCATCACACCCAAGGATCAGAAGTGCTGCGGCGCGCCTCATCTCAATGAAGGTGATCGGCCGACCACCCGCAGTCTGGCACGCCACAACCTCGACCTGTTCATGGCCCTCGACGTCGATGCCATCGTCACCGACTGCGCCGGCTGCGGCGCTGCCCTCAAGGACTACGAGGAGCTTCTCGAGGAAAGTGGTGAACATGACAAACTGGCCGCTTTCCGCAGCAAAATCATGGACATCAGCGAATTCCTCGCCGGGCAGGGGCTGCGTACCGAAGGCCTCATCCCGGTGGAACGGACTGTGACCTACCATGAGCCCTGCCATCTCTGCCATGCCCAGGGAATCAGCCGGCAGCCGCGCGAGCTGCTCAAGGCGATTCCCGGCATCACCTTCCACGAGATGAAGGAGGCCGCCTGGTGCTGCGGCAGCGCCGCAACCTTCAGCCTCAAATTCACCGACGAGAGCCGCCAGATCCTCGATCGCAAACTGGCCAACGTGCAGGCCACGGAGGCCGATCTGCTGGTCACCGCCAACCCGGGCTGTCACCTGCAGCTGGTCTGGGGATTGCAGCAGGCCGGCATGCCGCAGGAGGTCGTGCACATCACGGAACTGCTCGGTCGGGCGACACCTGACTGAGTCTGGAAACACATCTTTGCCTTTCCCGGCCATGCATGCCGCGTCTTGACCTGCGATGGTTGCTGTCAAGGCGCGGCAGCCGGACCAGAAACCAATCATCCTTCTCCTGCCTGTATTTTTCCATCCCCCCGGTCTGGACGCGAGGCCAGGCTCTGCTAGGCTTGTCTTATTGCATACCGGTGGCCGCTCAGCCTGCCGCCTTTCATTCCAGCCTTTCAGGGAGGACCATTATGGCCAAAGACCGTCTTGTCGTCATCGGCGGGGATGCCGCCGGCATGAGTGCGGCAGCCAAGGTGCGCCGGGAGCAGTCGGACCGGGACATTCTGGTCCTGGAAAGGACCGACTACACTTCCTATTCCGCCTGCGGCATTCCTTATCTCATCGGTGGTCTGATCGAGGACTCCGATCGTCTGGTTGCCCGTTCACCGGAGAAATTCCGTTCCAAGTACGACATCGATGTCCGCACCCGGCATGAAGCCATCGAAATCGATCCCGTGGCGCAAAGGTTGAAAATCCGGGTGGACGGTGATCGGGAGATCAGCGAAGCCTACGATCAGCTTTTGATCGCCACAGGTGCGCACCCCTTCTGCCCCGAAGTCCCCGGCTCGGAAGCAAAAGGCATTTTCGGCTTGTGCACCCTGGCCAGCGGATTGAGAGTCCAGGAATTCATGAAGCAGGAACAGCCGCGTAAAGCGGTGGTGGTGGGGGGGGGCTACATCGGCCTCGAAATGGCCGAGGCATTCGTCCGCCAGGGACTCCAGGTTGCCCTGGTGGAGCGCGCTCCCGAAGTCATGGGCACCCTCGACCCGGACATGGGCAAACTGGTTTCCGATGCCCTGCGGGAAATCGGCGTCGATCTCTTTTTGGAGGAATCGTTCGAAGCCTTCGAGGTCCAGAACGGCCGCGCCAAAGCTGTCGTCACCGGCGAACGGACCCTGGCGGCCGACATCGTCATGCTCGGCCTGGGGGTCAGGCCAAACTCCGAACTGGCTGCCGGGGCCGAGATCGAGCTGGGTGAGAAAGACGGCATCAAGGTGGATGGCCGCATGCAGACCAGTGCGCCGAACGTCTGGGCCGCCGGCGACTGCGTCGCCACTTACCACCGGGTGAGCGGACGACCGGTCTACATCGCCCTTGGTACGATCGCCAACAAGCAGGGTCTGGTGGCCGGCATTAATCTGGCGGGAGGGCAAGCCTGGTTTTCGGGGGTGGTAGGCACTGCCGTCAGCAAGATCTGTGATGTCGAAGTCGCACGGACGGGTCTTCAGGAGAGAGAGTTGCGGGACTTGGGGATCGACTATGCGGCAGCGGTCATCGAAGCGCGCACCCGGGCCGGCTATTTCCCGGGGGCGGGCCCGATTACGGTCAAGCTGCTCGCCGAAAAAAGCAACGGCCGCCTGCTCGGCGCCCAGATCGTCGGCATGGAAGGGGCTGCCAAGCGCATCGATATCGCCGCCACGGCGATGACTGCCGGTCTGACCATCGCCGAACTGATCGATCTCGATCTGAGTTATGCCCCTCCCTTCTCGCCGGTCTGGGACCCGGTGCAGACGGCGGCCCGACAACTTCTGAAAAAAATTTAGTTCGGTCTTTGCCTGAACCTGGCCGTGAGGGGCAGATGATCGGAGGCCATAACCGAAAGCTCGGTCCTGTGCACCCGCCGTGAATGCAAACGCTCCTGGGGTTCCGCCAGGATATGGTCCAGGCGGAGAAAAGGCCAGCGAACCGGAAAGGTTGCCGGCGACCGGAACCGGCCGAAGTGGCTGTGCAACCAGCGCATCGGCCGCCCCCAGAACAGCCACTCGTTGAAATCCCCCATCAGAATCAGCGGAGCCCGGTTGCCGCTCCCCAGGCAATCGATCAATCGCCGCACCTGACTACGCCGTTCGCCGGGCAGCAGACCGAGATGGGTCACGGCCACCTGGATGGATTCTCCCTGCCAGTCCAGATGAGCGATCAGCAGACCGCGCGGTTCCCGTCGATCGACGCTGAGATCGTGGCGTTCCACCTCCAGCACCGGCAATCGCGTCAGCAGGGCGTTGCCGTAATCGCCCTCATGCCCCTGCAAAGCCGGCCCGGCCACAGCCTCCATTCCCGTCAAGTGGTGCAGCTGGGCGAGATCATCGCCGGCATGGTGAAAATGATTGTCCACCTCCTGCAGCCCAATCAGGTCCGGCTTTATTTCCAGGATCACCTGCGCCGTCCGGGCGAGATCCCGACGGCCGTCCCGGCCGACCCCCATATGCAGATTCCAGGTCGCCAGCCGGAGCTCGGTTTCATTCATCGATTTCCTCTTCCTTGCCCATCAGCCACCGTTTGCCCAGCAGCAGAACCAGCGCACCGATGATCAAGGCACCCACGGCCAGAGTGATGCTGCCGAAATCAGGATCCCGCAAGGCCTGCTCAAGGCCTCCTTCGAAAACCATGATCGCCAGGATGCCCGGACTCATGCCGATCGTGGTCCCGATTATGAACGAACCGGTCGAGATATGTGTAGAACCGGCCACGAGATTGACGATCGTGAAGGGTGCGATGGGCACCACCCGGACCACGGCGACCGGCAACCAGCCGCGCTTGGCCAACCTCCGGCTGAGACGGTTTAATTTCGTACCGGCCAGCTTGGCGACCACGTCCCGACCCAGCCAGCGCCCCAGCAGGAAGCTGGCCAGCCCGCCGAGCAGGCTTCCGGCGAGCGCGTACAGAAACCCCTCTACCGGGCCGAAAGTCAACGCCGTCGCCAGGATCATCAGGGTGATCGGAAACATGAGGCAGCTGCCGATCAGGTAGATACCCAGAACGATCGGCAGGGTCAGCGTACTCTGCCTGATCTTATCGGCTACGGCCAGGATGGTGTCCAGGTTGACCCATTCCTTGAGCGGCGACCAGCGCCAGACGGCAGCCAGGACCAGGGCCGAGACCAGCACTGCACCGAAACGCCAGGCTTTGTATTTCAGGCCGTCCTTGCCTGCCGGGATTTCCTTGCCGAGGCCCAGATGGTCCAGCAGATCATCGAATGCCAGTGGTTGTTCGGGGTCCGCGATCTCGCCGGCAGGAAGGTCTGCAGAAAAATCGTTATCTTCCTGGTATGGGAGATCCTGCAGATAGCGCCGGCCGCCGTTCAACTCTTCCACGGTCGCCAGAAGCGACCCGGTCTTTTGGAAGGTTTCGGCAACGCGCTGCGGATCGATGCCAAGATGCTCGGCCAGCAGCCGCTGGCGAAAGGCAACGATCAGATCGGCGACGGCCTCGTTTTCCGCAACGGAAAGAGCCAGGTTGCATTCGCTGTCGAACCCCATGGAGCGATTGTTGAGATTGGCCGAACCGACGGAGAGAAGTGAATCGTCAACCAGGATAATCTTGCTGTGCACGTTGATGACGCTGCCGCCCAGATCTGTACGATCCGGATAGCAGACCTTCAGGCGGTTTTGGTGGTCGGCGGCGTTGAGGCGGCTCAGAAGACGATGGCGCAGCCGGCCCATGGTTTCTTCCTCGAGCCAGCCGGAGCATTTTTTAGGCTGCAGAATCAGGATTTCCGGGCCCTGCTTCTGTTTCAGGGACTTTTCCAGTGCCTGGCCGATGACATGCGAAGTCAGGTATTGGTTTTCGATGTAAATAGTCTTTTCGCCCTGTTCGATCGCCGCTTTATAGAATCGCTCGATCTCGTCGACCTCGGAGCGACCTGCGTATTTCGGCTCGGTGCGGAGGATGGCCACCTTGGCATTTTCCAGTTCCGGGTCGACAGAGGCGGGCCAGCAGTCCTGCTGGTTGGCATCCGCGGTCGGCAGGCTTTCGCCATTCGCTTGCTCCCAGCGATGCCGGGCCAGATCCCCCAGAGCAACAGCGGCTTTTCCGTCAACCAGCATCTGGATGTCATGGAAGGGGCCATAACTTTCCCCGTTGTCCCGCCGTCGGTGATCGTCGGGAGCATGTTCGGAGGTATCCCAGCGACAGAGAGCGAAGTCGAATCCGCCGACGAAGGCAACCTGATCGTCGACAACCACGATCTTCTGATGATGGGAGGCACCGACCGGATGCTCGTTGTCGAGTGCAAAACGTACCCGATCATGAGTTTTCCAGCCGAAGCTGAGCAGCGGCAGGATTTCCCGCTCCAAGCTATAGAGCATGGAAAAATCCCATTCCAGAAGGTAGATCTGCAGAGCTTCGGTTTCCCGCGCCAGTCGGTCGAGGAAATCTCCAAAAAGTTCGCCGTCTTCCTCATCCCTTCGCAGCCGCAGCCGACTGTCCATGTCCCAGCCTATTATATGGATGCATTGCCGGGCTGCCTCGCAAGCCTCCGCCACGGCCCGAAAATAGGCTTGACCATCCACCAGAAAGGCGATTCGGCCGGCCTCGGCCGCCCGCCAGCAATTCTCTCCCGGGGAAAAGCGCATGCGCTTCAGTCCTCTTTCTCCTCGTCCTGATTGGACTCCGCGGTACCGGTATGGAAGCGTTCGGTCAGATCAGCCAGATTTTTGCTGTGCGTCAGGATGATCGCTTCGTCATCGGCTTTCAATGTGGTATCCGAGTCGACCAGATGAAATTCTTCATCCCGATAGTAACAAATCACGCGTGCTTCTTCAGGCAGATCCAGGTCTTCCACCTTCCCTCTGGTTTCCTTGTCGATCTTGATCATCATGGCGCGCGCTTCTCCCTTGATGAAGGAGGAAAGCTCCAGGATGTCGATGCCGGCGACCATGTCCGCAAGGTAGCGGCCGATGGTTTTCCAGGGGGTGATAGTGTTGCGCAGATCCAGCTCCTGGCAGATGTTCAGGTAATCCATCTCCTGAATCCGCAGCACGACCTGGCTATAGCCGAGGGAGCGTCCCACCAGTGCCGCAATGATGTTGTATTGGTCGTTCTGGGTCAGGCAGAACAGGAAGTCGGCTTCTTTCGGCCCTGCCTCATCAAGGATATGCGGCTTACTGCCGTCGCCGTGCAGGAAACTGCAGTCCAGCAGATCACTCAGTTCGTCAATCTCATCCTTGTCTTCTTCGATGATCACGACCTCATGGCCGCGGTCAATCAATAGAGCGGCCGTTTCCACGGTCAGGTCGCCGGCGCCTACCAGAACAATTCTCATGAGCTGCCTCTCTTTCTGCCGAACCAGGTCCGATGGTAGAAGAATACCAGCCAGGCGACGAATTCAAGCCGGCCCAGCAGCATATCGACACACAAAGTTAATTTGAGAGGGATCGGCAGAGCGGCCTGGGTCAGTCCGCTCGACAGCCCGACCGTTCCCGTCGCCGAAACCACCTCGAACAATGCGTCCAGGGCGGGATATCCATAGGCCAGAAACATGAACCAGGAAAAGAACACCACACCGACAAACATCAGGATGATCATCAGTGCATCCTGAATCTCCTTGGCCTCGACCTTGCGCTTGTCGAGACGCTGATCGACGACGGCATCGGGTGGCACGCTGAGAGTTTTCAGGCAGCGGTAGAACAGTCCGAAAAGAATCAGCAGCCGCAGTATCTTGAAGCCGCCGGCCGTTGAGCCGACACTGCCGCCGGTGGCCATCGCCAGGATCAGAATGGCCTTGGACGCGGCATCCAGGCCGCCGGGGTCCAGGCTGGAAAAACCGGAAGTGGTCTGGGCGGAAAGGGCCATGAGCGGTGCGTGTCTCAAAACGGCTGACAGGTCCATGCCCCGCAACCACAAGTTGGTGCCGAAGGCCAGGATGATGACCAGGGCCGCAGCCAACAGGGCCCGCACCTCCAGATTCTGCGTGAATTCCCGCCATCCTCTGCGGCCGGCACGGTGATAAAGGGCCAGAGGCAGCGCACCTGCCAGGGTCGCCACCGTTACCAGCCAGGCCAGTCTCAGGCCGGGCAGATCGGCGAAACTGCCGGCCGTCGGAGCGAAGCCCCCGGTGGAGACGGCAGAGAGTGTATACAGGAGACCCGACAACGGCTGACCGCCAAGAAGAACCCAGAACAGGAAACTGCCCAGGGTCAAAAGGCCATAGACCAGAAGAACCCGCCGGGCATGAGCCCGGGTGCCGCCGGCCAGGTCATCCGGCAGGTCCGGACTCGACAGCCTGCGGGCCGACATTCCGGGTCGCACAATCAGGGCGAGAGAAAAAACCACGATGCCGAGACCGCCGTACCACTGCATCCAGGCTCTGGCAAAGGCAAAGGTCATGGGTCGCTGCTCGACGGGACCCAGAGTACTCAAGCCGGTGGTCGTGGCCGCCGAGATGGTTTCAAACAACGCATCCGCAAAGGCGATGCCGCTCACCGTCAGCGGCAGGGCCGTTACCAGGGGAACGGCAAGAAACACCAGCACCACCAGCACCATGGCCTCATTCATCTGCATGCGACCCTTGACCTTGATCCGGGTCAGCAGCCAGCCCCCGGCGATCAGACCGAGGACAATCAGGGCATAGGCAACGGCAATCAAAAATTGGCCTTCGAGCAGGGCGGCAGCCAGAGTCACCAGATTAAGAACGGCGATAACCAGGCAGAATTGACCGAAATAGCGGGCAATGAAAGGCCAGCGCACTGCGAAAAAAAGTTCCTGCCTTAATTGAGTCATACTCTCGACCGGACCGAAGCCAAATTTTTTATTTTGTAATTTTCATTGTTTTTAGATAGTTAGAGCATATCGCCTGACAGGCAACTGTCAAGTCTCAGGCCTTTCACAAACCATCGGCATAAGCTTTCCGGCCCACGGGAATTCGCTGCCGCTCCTTGTAGGTTGGGTTAAATTCGCTAATCTTTAAGGGTTCGCTCATTGGCTCTAATCTCCGGAACCGCCGATCGAAGCTATCGCGGAAACCCGAATAAGGAGAATTTATGGCAGGCCACGCAGAACCGAGAAAAACCTGTGAGCGGTTCCTGACCGATGCTTTCGATCTTCTGGAAATCACCCAGGAGATTCGGCAGCTGCTGCGCAGTCCCTACCGGGAGGTACAATTCGAGCTGCCCCTGAAAAGGGACGACGGTTCGATCAGTCTGTTTCATGGCTACCGGGTGCAACACAATCAGAGCCGCGGCCCCTTCAAGGGCGGCCTGCGCTACCATCCGGAGGTGGATGCCGCACACTTTGTCGCCCTGGCTGAAATCATGACCTGGAAGACTGCCTTGCTCGATCTGCCTTTCGGTGGCGCCAAGGGTGGCATCAACTGCGACCCGCGGGAACTTTCCATGGGCGAGTTGGAAACCTTGACCAAACGCTACGCCACGCGGCTATCGATGCTGATTGGTCCGAACAGGGACATCCCCGCGCCGGACATGGGCACGGGTCCGCAGGAAATGGCCTGGATCGTGGATGCCTACGCACACAATGACGGCTTCAACCCGGCGGTCGTCACCGGCAAGCCGATCGAACTGGGCGGCGCGGAAGGTCGACTCGAGGCGACCGGCAAAGGTGTGGCCCAGATCGCGGCATTGGCGGCGAAAGCCTCTGCCATCGACATTGACGGTGCGACAGTCGCCATTCAGGGCTCGGGCAACGTCGCCTCCTTTGCTGCCCGCTTTCTGGCGGCGCGAGGAGCGAAGATCGTGGCTCTCTCCAATTCCAGTTTTGGCTGCTACGATAAAACCGGCCTGGATGTCGAGAAGATCCTGACGCTGTTTCGTCGGTTGCGGGAGCAACCAGACTCTTCTGCGGAAAAAACTGCAGATTGCACGAAAATCAGCAATGCTGAACTGCTGGAGCTTGAGGTCGACCTGCTGATCCCGGCCGCGATCGGCGGAGTGATCAATGAAGAAAACGTCGAAAAGATTCGGGCGAGGTTGATCGTCGAAGCCGCCAACATGCCGATCACCTGCGGTGCCGACAGCGCCCTCAATGCCCAAGGCATCACGGTTGTTCCTGACATTCTGGCCAATGCCGGCGGTGTCACCGTCTCCTACCTGGAATGGGTTCAGAACCGGCAACGGTACCAATGGGAGAAAGAGCGGATCAATGAAGAGCTGGAAAAACGTCTCCACCGCGCCTGGCAGGCCGTTCACCGGAAAGCCGAACAGGAAGGCCTCAAATACCGGCAGGCCGCCTACTTGATTGCCATCGACCGGATTATCACGGCAATCAACCTGCGTGGCTTCTAAGCGCCTGATGGACGATCCATGCCACGAACTGGCCGCAAATTTGCCCTCAGTCAGTAAAGGCCGACAGCCTCCCAGTACCCTGTACTAGGAACTGAGCAGACAGGGCTGGTCCGCTTCCGCCGCTTCGTAATAACGGACTTCGATAACATTCTCCTCCGGGTCCCGAAAATAGATCGAAATGCCCGTGCCGTGCGCGCCCCAACGTTTGACCGGCCCGTCATCGATCGGAATGTCATGCGCAGCCAGACGGGACTTCAACGCTTCCCAACCTTTCCGGTCGGAAACCAGACAAAAATGATTCAGATTGGGCCGACAGACCTGATCGGGATGGTTTTTTCCCCACATTTTTTCCGGAAACAGGTCGATGATCGTATCTGCGGTCAGACGGACGGAAGGGAAAGGAACCTGGTCGTCCTGATAGGCATCGATGCGTTCGCCTTCGAGTTTCAGGACTTCCGTATAGAAGTGCAGCATGATCTCGATATCGACGACGTTCAGGACGATATGATCCATTGTCAAAGTCATCTTCGATGAATCTCCTCCGGGGAAGCGCTTCACCGGAACGACAGTCGACGGCGAAGACTGAAACAAGAAGACCGTGGAGCAGCTTTCGCCACCCCACGGCGTCGGACTCTTGATTTACATCGAGCCGCGGCTAAGGGATCCGCTAAATGCGTATCCCGGCAATCAGGCCGTTTGCTCCCACTTGATCACGTCAACCGGGCAGACATCGTCGCAAGCGCCGCAATCGATGCACACGTCTTTGTCAATGACGTGAACCTCCCCCTCTTCGCTGATGGCGTCGACCGGGCAGACTTCCGCACAGGCGGCGCAGTTGATACATCCTTCATCGATCCAATGGGTTCCCATGATATTTCTCCTTTGCTGGGATTGTTCTTACCGATTTAGCTGGGACAGCCCCCTGGCTGTTCCCTTTTGCCTTGACCATGTGAAATGATCGGCAATCTGGCTGTCTATGCCGACATACCGCGCCTTTACCGATCAAGGCCAGACCGGCGCAAGCCTTCCGACCATCAGTCATGCAGCTCCCGCCGAACGAAATTCAGGGTCCCGCCCGCCAGCAGGTGCTTTCGCTGACGGTCGGAGACCTCCAGCCGGGTTGTAATCTCCCGGTCGCCGACAGTGACCGGTATCTCGGTTGCGTCTTCTTCGAGCAGCTTGCGGATATCCTTGAAGACCACCTTGTCCCCCTGGCTGACCGTATCGTAATCGCCCTGGTCGGCAAAGGTCAGGGGCAGGATGCCGAAATTGCAGAGATTGGCCTTGTGAATGCGGGCAAAGCTCTTGGCGATCTTGGCCCGCACGCCCAGATAGCGTGGCGCCAGAGCCGCATGCTCACGGCTCGAGCCCTGTCCGTAATTATCGCCGCCGACAACCACGGTAATGTCAATCTGTTTGATCCTTCCCAGAAAGTCTTCGTCGACCTGGGAGAATACATATTCGCTGATAGCTTCAATATTGGAGCGCAACGGCAGGATTTTGCTGCCGGCGGGCATGATGCCGTCTGTGGACAGATTGTCCCCGACCTTGATCACCACTTCGGCCTCCAGGGTCTCCGGCAGCTCGTTCAGGTCGGGGAAAGGCTTGATGTTCGGCCCACGCTTGACCTCTGTGGACTGCAGTTCCTTCGCGGGAAAGATGATGGAACTGTCGTCGACCAGATAATGTTCCGGGTCCCTGATCTCCGGATAGGCCATGTCCTGGCCGAGATCGCGGGGATCGGTGATCTCTCCTTTCAGGGCCGCTGCGGCAGCCGTTTCGGGGGAACAGAGATAGACCTGGTCGTTCTTGGTGCCGGACCGTCCCGGGAAATTTCGCGGGAAGGTCCGCAGCGAGACCTCGTCGGTGCCCGGTGCCTGTCCCATGCCGATACAGCCAAGGCAGCCGCTCTGGTGGATGCGGGCTCCCGCCAGCAGCAGGTCCATCATGCCCCCGGCATCGGCGACATTTTCCAGGACCTGGCGACTGCCCGGGTTGACATGCAAAGCAACGTCCTGATGAGAATGCCGGCCGGCCAGGATTTTGGCAGTCACCATCAGGTCCCGGAATGAGGAATTGACCGAGGAACCAACGATCACCTGGTGAACTTTTGTGCCGGCAACCTCGCGTACGGTCTTGACGTTACCTGGCGAGGTCGGGCAGGCAATCAGGGGTTCGACCCGGGAGAGGTCGAGTTCGGCGGTTTCGTCGTATTCGCACCCTTCGTCGGCCCGCAATTCGGCCCAGGCATCGCCTCGGCCCTGGGCCTCGAGGTATTCCCGGGTCCGTTCGTCGGCCGGGAAAATACTGCTGGTGGCACCGAGCTCGGTCCCCATATTGCCGATCGTTTCCCGGTCCGTGGCCGACAGGCTGAGTACGCCAGGTCCGTAGTATTCGATGACCTTGCCGACGCACCCTTTGACATCGTAACGCCTGAGCATTTCCAGAATGACGTCCTTGGCGCTGACCCATTCCGGAAGGGAGCCGGTTAATTTCACCCCGAAGACAATCGGACAGGGAAAATGATAAGGCCGTCCGGCCATGGCCAGGGCCACATCCAGTCCGCCGGCACCAATCGCCAGCATGGAAACCCCCGCCGCACCCGGCGTATGGCTGTCGGCACCGATCATGGTCAGCCCGGGGCGACCGAACCGCTCCATATGAACCTGATGCGATATGCCGTTGCCGGGCCGGCTGAAATGAATGCCATAGCGGGCGCAGGCCGATTGCAGATAGCGGTGGTCATCGGCATTTTTAAAGTCGGTCTGCAGCAGGTTGTGATCAACGTACTGGGCCGCCAGGTCGACCTTGACCCGATCCAGTCCCAGGGCTTCGAACTCGAGCATGGCCATGGTTCCGGTCGCGTCCTGGAGCAGGGTGTGGTCGATACGGATGCCGATTTCGCTGCCGGTCTTCAATTCGCCCTCGACAAGGTGATCAGCGAGGATTTTCCGGGTCAGATTTTTCGCCATGGTCTCGAGTCCTTGCAGAATTCGAACGGAGGATAAACTCGCCGTGGAAAAGTTTTCATACACTTTAAAACAAAATCGACCTGTCGCAACCTCAAAGCATCGGGGTCGATCACCTGTCCCCGGTTCTCCTGGCGACCTTTCCTTATTTCTCCGGGAAAACCGCCTGAGAAATTTCGAGAGCCGTCTTTTTTAAACTTGCTTTTTGTCGGCCTTTGATGTTATAGAGTTCCTACCTTAAGAAAGTTTGTGTAAGTTTTTTCGTCACCCGTCCGGTTGGCAAGGTGCCAGCAGGGATAAAACACGCAGACCAACTTGGCCTGTGTGTTTTTTGTTTTCGGGGGCCGGGGTTGCACAACAGAACAATTCCCGTACAGGGAAGATGGAGAAGACAATGGCAGAAGGTACAGTGAAGTGGTTCAACGACGCAAAAGGCTTTGGTTTCATCGAGCAGGACAACGGACCCGACGTTTTCGTGCATTTCTCTCAGATCGAAGGCGACGGCTTCAAATCCCTCGCCGAGGGTGACCGTGTCAGCTTCGAGGTCTCCCAGGGCCAGAAGGGACCCCAGTCCTCGAACGTTCGCAAGATTTAAATTAAATTTAAATTACGCACTCAAAAGCCCCGCGGCAATGCCGCGGGGCTTTTTTTATCTCAGTAGATAGGTAAAAGGGACACTTTGCGAGAGCTTTTGCAAAACCGGGCTGGCCGAATGGCCAATCAGGCGTCAGGCACTCAACAATTCCGCCATCTTTTCTTCGACCATGGTCAGATGCTCCAGCATTTTCTGTCTGGCGAGTTCCGGCTCATGAGCCGCGATCGCCTCCATGATCTCCCGATGGTGGGTCAGGAGAATGTCGATATGACCTTCCTGCTGGTAAAACTCCATCAAAGCGACCTGAATCGTGGTATGAAACAGGGTGTGGATTGAATCCAGGACATGCATCTGCAGGCTGTTATGGCTGGCAGCGGTAATCACATAGTGGAATTCCGCATCGATCTGGGAATCCCAGCCGCCCCGAGCCGCCTGCTTTTCCATGGTTGCATAAAGCCGCCGCATTTCCTCAATTTCAGCAGGCTTGGCGCGTTGTCCGGCCAGATAGGCTGACCAGCTTTCCAGGCCCATGCGCACCTCGGCCAGGGCGCGCAGCATGGCCGGATCTTTTTTCTGAACCAGCCTCGTCAGTGGGTCGGCAATACTGGTCTCGGTCAGAGTCCGCACAAAGGTGCCGCCGCCCTGCTTTGTCTCGAGAAACCCCATGGCATCGAGAACCATGATCGCTTCCCGAACCGAGGGCCGACTGACACCGAGCATGGAAGCCAGTTCCCGTTCGGAGGGCACCCGGTCGCCTGGCTTGAGTTCACCCCGGGAGATCAAATTCTTGATCTGTTCGACAATTTCTTCGGAAATTTTTTTGGGACGGATTGGTTCGAAAACAATGGTCATGCCTTTTCCCCACATGGTATTTGGTATGACCAATTTTTAACATATTTTTTACCCTGCAACAAGCTGCGAATACTCAATCTCCGGGAGAAATCCGAATCCGAGGCCTTTTCGAAAAACGTCCGGAGCAGTGCTCATTGTCCTGAACAGCTATCAGCCGCGTCCCGACCGGAAGCGCTTCAGCCAGGCCTGGAGCTCACTCTCTTCATTTTCAAGTTCAAACGCATTGATCAGGCCGCGATGCAGAGCGACGGCCACGGCCCGGTTCCGCAGATTGAAAGCCTCCCCGACTTTTTCCATCTGAAACTGCTCCTGGTCGACTCCGAGCTTGCCGTAGAGGGAGTTCAGGCGGCTCTGGACGCCGCGTCGCGACAGGTAGCGACGCTGCGCGATCAGGTTGTCGGTCAAACCCATGGAAATATCCAGGAGAGCCTCGTATTCTATATCGGAAAGAGCCGTCTGGCTGTGGCCGGTGCGTCCCTGGACCTTGCGCACTTCCGGGTCCACCCAGCACTGTTCGTCGAATAGAACGGTGCGTACTGCAGCGGAAATCGTTTCGCGCGTGTTCGATTTCAACAGATAACCGTAGACCGTCTCCGGAGGGACGACGCGGGCCAGGGTCCTGATGTACATTTCATCCTTGAACTGGCTCCAGAAAACGATACGGGCATATGGCTTGCGTTCCCAGAGAGCACGGGCAAAATCAATGCCGTTCAACTCTGGCATCTGAATGTCGCTGATCACCAGCGGCATGTCCAGTTCGCAGGCCGCCTCAAGAGCCTCCCGGCCGTTGACGGCATGGATCACCCGGCATGCGACGGGCCATTCGGTCACGGTCTGACGGAGAAATTCGAAATCTTTGGGGTTATCTTCAGCAATCACCAGAGGATATACGCTCATTCCTGCTCCTTTGGGTTCAGTCCGGTTGTTGTCCCTGCATGTCTTCCAGCAGCAGGCAGAGTTCGAAACGGGTGCCGCTGGAAAAGCGCGAAGTCCGCCACGCCACCTTGGCGCCGATCGCCCGGGCCCGCTCCGTAATATTGTGCAGGCCCCGCCCCCTCTGGTTGCGGGAGGTGGCTTCGAGAAAGTTAAAGCCCTTGCCGTTGTCCTCGACCGCAAGCAGAAGCTCGGACTCCCTCTTGACCAGAGAGACCTCGAAGCGGGTGGCTCCGGAATGCCGCAGGACATTCTGGATCGCCTCAACGGCAATGCGATAAAGGCTCACCTGAACGGATCTCGAGAGCGGCAGCGCGGCAATTTCATCATCCGCCAGCCAGAAATATTCAGGGGCGCCACTGCGATTGCAGACTTTCTCCAGGTGCGACTCAAGTGCAGCCCCCAGGCCGAGGATATCCAGGGTCTGCGGATGCAGATCGTCCATGACCACCCGCAGGTTGGCAATGGCCCGCTGCAGATCGGCTTCTATCCGTTTGGCCTCTTCGCCAGTCAGCTGTTCCAGACCGCGCTGGACGGAAGCCAAATCGGCCAGGGTCTGATCATGCAGATCCATGGCAATGCGCCGGCGCTCTTCCTCGGCCCCTTCGATCAGTTTTTCCGAGGCCACGACCCCAATCAACTGGTCAGTCATATGGTTGATCGACATCGCCAGGCCGTCGAGTTCGTCATGGATCCGGTCGGGCGCCGGCGGCGGGGAAAATTCGCCGCGGGTTACACGGGCGGCGCTCTGGGACAAAATCTGGATCCTGCGCAGAATGCGTCTGGCAAACGCCATGGCAAGCAGCCCACCGATCAAAATCGCGCTGCCGAGGCCGATGATGGAGACATAGGTTGTTCTCGCCACCAGTTCATCGACGTCTTCCTGGTGCCGTTCGGCAAATTCCTGGCGCTGGCGGTTAAGATTTTCCAGCAGGGCAGTCAGGTGCGGCCGCAACTCGCCGAGGATCGACTCGAGGTGATTGACCTGAAATCCGTACTGCGGATTGAGCTCCGTCTGGATCGCCATGATCTGATCCAGGGACTCGGCCTCGAAATGTTCGAATTCCTTGAGGCGGCTCAGGGCTCTGGCCATGTGCAGATAAAGTTCTTCCAGGTGTTCCAGCTTGCGGGGATCCGGAGTGCGTTCCTGGGTCAGAAGATTGCCGACCAGCAGCATCCGCTGCGCCGCCATGTCGACCTCGGCCAGGGCGACAAAGGACGCTTTCAGTTCCTTCTCCTGCTGCCTGGCCACGGAGAGATTCCAGTAGGTATACTGCAGGAAGCCGAGCAGCAGGCTCATCATCAGCAGCACCACGGCAGGGGCGAGGATAATCTGGTATTTCAGGGCAAGACGCATCTGCAAACGATAGCACAAACCACAACCTGTAACACTGTGGCATTGCACAGTCCGGGTCTGTTGATTGCCGGCCGGAACGCAGTTGCCGAAGAGGCCTCCTCTGCTGGTTTCCGTCCTTGAAGCCTGGAATGCGTTGCCAGGAGCCTGTCGGGCTATACGAACTGAAGCGAAAATTCGAGGCTTCGAGAACAGATTTCAGCTCGTTTGCAGGCGCATAGCCGTAGCTATGGGGCAAAAAGGAGCTGAAATATGGGCCGAAGAATCGGATTTGCAGCCAGTTCATGGATAGTCCGACAGACTCCTGGAGCAGAGCCTATTTTCGGCAAAAAGGCCCGCCGAGTTTCCCGGCGGGCCTTTTTGCCATTGAGCAGAAAATGAGCGATGAGTGCTTACATCATGCCGCCCATGCCACCCATGCCACCCATGCCGCCCATGCCGCCCATGTCGGGCATCGCGGGAGCAGCACCTTCTTCCTGGGGTTTCTCGGCGATGCAGGCCTCGGTGGTCAGCATCAGAC